>Ga0078972_1001539_pt1 | contig 85420 bp, 115 predicted proteins | sample YelNatPaOPGAMG01_FD_67568 | JGI IMG/M metagenome (GOLD analysis project Ga0078972, IMG submission 67568) | Hot spring thermophilic microbial communities from Obsidian Pool, Yellowstone National Park, USA - OP-RAMG-01 (SPADES assembly) (version 2) | ecosystem: Environmental > Aquatic > Thermal...
TTCTTCATCACCCCAGAATTACCCATGTGCTTCCATTCCAGCCCTCAAACTGATGTGTGTCTGTGTTGTAGCCAATCTGTCCTTCCACTGGGTTGCTCGGTCTTGTGGATGTAGTCCATTTCTCCAATACATGGTTCTTTGACTGTTTCTTGCTAAAGTCAACCGCATTTGAGGGATTTAGTGTTATGTTACCGCTTGTTGATGTGATGTTAATAGAATTGCCTATTAAACTATTAATGTTAATTATGTTGTTATTTTGCATGTTCAAAGGGTTTTGCATATACAGTGTATTACTCATGATAGTCTCGCACATAATATTAATCATTGAGCCGTTCAGATAAATATTATTGTTCGCCGTTATGTAAATGTCACTCGAACCAGTAGACCCCATATCAATGATACCTGCATTTGTAGATATATCTAAAGTATCACTCCAGATGTTCATGTATCTCCTACTTATATAAGGGTTGTTTATTGCATTAACTATTTGTATACCTATACTCCAGTCATTAACATCAGGGAATATGTCTATTTCAGTATCTCCCGACATTGTATCTCCGATTATGACTTTATATGGGTCGTTACCAGATTGTAGACCGTGCAATATCAGATTACCACTTGCAGGGCTCAGCACTATATCTCCCGTGTCTGTCGAGATACCCACACTCGGTGCAGATATGCCTATCCCGCCACCAAAATCTCTTAGTTCCAAGTAGCATGTATCTGTTCCTAATTCTATCTTACCTGTTGATTTAGCCCAAATTGATACAATGTTCTTTGGAGATGCGAGGTTGGGGTTATTCTGCCCATCAGTTATGCCTATATATGCTCTCATATTATTAATGTCTGGTGCTAAAAGTATTTCTGCATTACCATCTATCGTATCCCCTATTGAAGTTGTGTATGGACTAACGCCACCAAATACTATACCATGTGTTATTATGTTTCCGCTTGCAGTGCTCAGAGTTATGTCTCCGCTTGTTGATGTAATTCCTATTGCACTACCTGACAAGTTACCGAAGTTGGTTATGCTATGACCTGCCCAGTCCTTATCTGTGTCTATCTCTAACTGCGATAATTTAGTTACTCCACCTCCACCACCGAATTGTATCCACGATGTGCCGTTATATCCCTCAAACCGTCCTGTCTGTGTGTTAAATATAATCCTGCCTGTAACTGCATTCAATGGCTCTCCATTGTAATTTTCAATAACGAAGTTTATTGCCTGCTTCTGACTGAGATTAATAAGACCTGCTGGGCTTAGTGTTATATCGCCACTTGTTGTTGTAATCCCGACTGCACTGCCTGTTAAGGAAGATACATTAACCACTGGTATGTTGTTAAGGTCAAATGAGCCGAAGTTCTGGAGAGCCAATGCATCTGAAGACCCGTTACCGTAAATCAGAAATACATCTTGGGTATTGAAATCGAAGTATCTATCTTGAGTAACTGGATTACCGTTTATTACGAACAAAGTAATAAAGTCTACTTTTCTGATACCTGATAATGTAAACGAAGAAGTGTTCGGTGCAAACTGAGTATTACTGTAAAAGTCTATGTATCCATCACCGTATCCAACATGTAACTTTGTTCCCCATAGCCCGTTAATATACATCTCAGTCTTGCAATAGAGAGTATCAAACTTGAATTTAACATAATTTATTGTGTCTGGGTAATCTCCACCGAGAAACGGAAAAGACGCATCTCTTTGTCTTATACCAAATATTGATACAGCATTTCTGTCTTCATCCAATACGACATCCACATTTCTCACATACCCATCATAACCACTCATTCCAAATCCGATACCAGTTATCTCATACGGGCTTGTTTTGGTTGTGGTCATACCGAAGTTATAGGTACTTGCAATTCCACTCCATACATTTCCTGATGTTAGGTCGTGTGTAATTCCAATACCCATATGGTAGTCATTATCATTAACTTTCATTGCCCAGCGTGTGCCTACTATATCAAGGTTCAGTGTGTCATCGTGATAAATGCTGTCTACTACATGCTGTTCTGCGTCGTTTATGTTCTCTACCCTAAACAAATTTTGAGAGTATCCCATTATAGTTACATTACCATCAGTAGGCATAATTACCTCTATGTTGTTGTCAATTAGTATGTCTAACCCTGACAGAGTAGTTATTTCAAATGATTGTGCACTAACACTTGCCTGTATATCTCCCGCATCGATATAGCCCATATAACTTGATATACCGCCTGAATTTGTTAACTTATATATACCAATTTCAAATGCTTTGTCATCTGCGTATAAACTGTGATATATCCACTCCATCGTATTACCAAATCTATCAACTGTTGAATTGTATACTGCATCATATCCTTTGTTGCCAAATATTACTCTAAACGGTTTAAATTCTACTGAAGGATATGAGTCTGGTTGTATAATAAGATAATCAAGGTGGTATATCCCCTTATTGTTCCAGTCCTTATCTACATCGATTTCCAGCGTAGATAGTTTCGGTTTCTTGCTGATTATTATTGCCACCTTACATCACCTCATGCTACTGCCTCTATACCAAGCGTGCCATTATCAACTTTCAGCCTGTAGCGTGTCCCTGTTGTTCTGTCCTTCAATATCACGCCTTTGGTGTTGTCTGTTATTTCAATGTCCTTGCCTGTTGTGGTTTCGCCTGAAGGGTTCAGAATGAGATCGCCAGAACTTGTTGAAATTGTGTTTGTATTGTTAATTATAATACTGCCTCCTATTTGAATTGATGTTTTTACATATATATTATTTGGTCTTTGAGTGGTCGAAGTTCCTATATCTGCTTGTCCATCATTTTCCCATACAAGATTTGTATTTGTTACTACAGGATATCCAGCCGTTTGTGGTTCTAACTCTATACCACCAGTCTGTGGTTTTATCGTGACATATCCTACAGGGTCAATCCAAACACCACCAGAACTTGTAGTCAAATCTAATATGCCTGCACCTGATATTTGTAAATTAAAGCCTGTAGATTCTATCTTTGCGAGCCCAAGTTCCGCAAAAACACCCATAGAAAGTGTTGCATTTAAACCCCGTGGTGGAGGTCCAGTACATACTGTTAAATCCAACAATGACTGGACACCATTATTAATTACAAGTTGAGCATAAGTTTGAGCATAAGTTTTTTCCGTACCTGCAGTTTCAACGCATTGGATTACGCCAGATCCAGAACTCAGCGTTATATCTCCTGTCAGCGTATTGATAGTAACTTCATCTGAATTGACATGGAAATATCCAGTTCCCGCTAAATCGCTTGTGATTGGTATTTTTATATCAAGTGCTGGGTTTGGGTCAGCATTGCTCTTTTTTATGATAAAAGTACTATATCGCTTCCATTCAATACCCTTTCCAACAGAAAACGACCCTTCATACAAACCTGTAAATATTCTTAACACCTCATCATAACTACCAGTTCCAGTGTTATAGATATAAACTCCACTAATGGAACTATCTGAATAATAAAAATCATCAGATGGATACTTCACCATGAATGGACGCCATCCAACAAGATTATACACCGCTTTGTCTTCTTGATAGAAGACGGTGTTTATTATACCTGCTGGATATCTAATGAATTGTGTTATTATACTATTCAGTTCAGGTGACTGGCTATCTCCTGCAAGATAGTAAGTACCACCTGTTGGGTCATATATATATGCTATCATTGGAATATTTGCAATATAATGCCCAGCCCAGTCCTTGTCTACATCTATCTCTAACTGTGATAGTTTTGTTATTCCGCCACCACCACCTACAAGGTTTGGTATCCGTATTGGTAGTCCGCTTTCTATCACTATCTCGTTATTTGCACTATCATATCTCCATCTCGTCCATGCTCCTGTTCCTGATTGGTCATTTATTAGTAGTGGTAATACTTTGTCTATAACTATTTCGTTGTTGTTACTATCATATCTAAATCTTAACCACCCAGCAGGGTCTAATTGTATCCACAGTTGAGGTGTATCTATATACAACATTGAAAAACTCTCTAAATAAGAAATTCCTCTTATAATAATGTCTGCACTTGACCTTATCATTAGAGCATTTTCTTCTCCTCCATGACTTTCAAAAGTTATAAGTGCACCACCTATGTCCAGTTCTAATCTTGGCATATTTACCATAAGTGCTTGGTTGAAATCCCACTGCATCTCTCCTGCGTCTCCACCAATCCCTAATACTGCACCGTTCAAGTCGTAGTTTATTCCCAACGCATTAATTGAGAATATATCGCTGTAATTAATACCTTTTAGATTGTCTATGCTGTGTCCTGCCCAGTCCTTGTCGACATCTATTTCCAGTTCTGACAGTTTCCGTATACCACCGCCAGACCTTTTGCTAATTATGATTGCCATGATTGTCACCTGTATTTGCTACAACAAGAAGTAAGTATTGCGGATATAAAAGCTTTATTTTTGATTTGATGATAGCGCCTTACTTTTCCTTTGGTTTCTTTCCTTCTGGCTCAACCTCAACCTTTACATCCTCTATGTCTTTCGTCTTTATTGGCTGGGACATTATTATGTTTTCTGCTGTTCTGAGCAGCTGTATTAATCCGCCCAGTGTCAGTTCTCCTTCTATTTCCAGATTTGGTCTATTTCCATACAAGGTGATTATTATTCTGGCCGTTGGCTTTTCTGTCATAATTTCCACCAACTATGCATAATACAGTACGGCTATATAATCTTTTTTATATGAATCTCATCACTTTCAGAATTATTAAAACACCTGAGAGTATCAAGCCAGCAAGTCCTCCTTTGGCCAGTTCGTACTTAAGAACATATGATGTTAGCTTATACTGTGCATCTACTGATTTGTCTTTCGTTTTCAGTGCCTCTTTGACCACATTGTTTTTCGTCTGCAGTGTGTTTGATATCAATGACGCAAGCTGTACCTGTAAGTTCTGGTTGTTCTGATTAATAATATTGATCAGCTGCTCTGCCTGCCTTTGGGATGCTGATTTCAGGTCAGATATATCTTTTGATAGTGAGTCCAGACGTGAATTTACCATAGTAATTGCTGTCCTGAACTCTTCTCGATATACGAACTTCTGGCCGTCGTTCTTTAGAAGCTCATCTAAATCGTCAGAACCATTACTTTTAATAGGCATTGTTCCGCCTCGATAACAAAATAACAATCATTATACTTAAAGATTATTCCACCAAGCCACGAAAACTTAATATATTGCTATGCGTTATACATATTGATGCAGCCTGAAACCTGTACTCTTGGAAAGAAATATTCTGGATATGTAATTGCCAGGCGTATTGCTAAACTGGCTTTAAATGAAGAACAAGTAGAAGAGCTGGACAATATGTTCAAGTCTGGAGAACTTACCCTTGAGCAGTACTTGGCCATGATTATTGAATACTGTGAAGATGAAGAAGTCCAGAAAATGCTTGAAGATCTTGCAGAAAAACTGAACATCGTTTTGAAGCAGCGTGGGTGCGACTATTCAGAGATATCCGGGAACCCGGAAGAAATAAACAAACTGCAGGATAAATTATGAGGCGCAAGAAAGATTATGATGAAGAAACAATGATCGTACTCTCCGCACTGTCAGATAGCAGAGATCAAGGCATGACTGCATATCGTGTCAGTCGCATTACTGGTCTGGTTTTAAGTAGCTGCTATAGCGCACTGAATCGATTGCATCGGTCCGGTGTTATCATCAAAGAAATGCGCGAAGGACACGCTTTCTATAAAACACGCAAATACATACGGGACCCGAATATACGCCAGAATATAGAAAACCTTGTTTTTAAGCTTATTGATATGACTACGTCAGAGGGTATTTCTTGCAATCCAGCAGCCATAAAATGCGGCATGGAAAAATATGACGAAAGAAGCGTAAAATGTGCAACATGCATACGCCGGAGGACTGCTGAGTCAGTTATAACATTGATTGCATACATTACCTACAAAGTAATATCTGAAATGCAGTTCAGTAACATGCCCGGAGATTTTATACCTCTGGATGCAAATTGATGTGTTCTATTATCTAGTATTACATAATACTGTATCAAATTTCTCTGGAATAATATTTATATACTTCCAATACCTTGGTGCTATTCGGTGATAAAAATGACCATCGTACGAACAAAAAGAGGAAAGAGAAGTGCACTGCCAGATTGGGCAGTTATAAAGCTGAAAGCATACACACGCTGTGCTGGTGGCGTGAGCGCGACTGGTGAACCCTGTGGCCTCCCAGAGGGTCAGAAGGACGTGCTGAGAAAGGAGCACTCCATGGCAAAGAGCGCAAAGCTCATCGCATTCAGGGAGTGCATCAAAAGCGCACGAAAGGGCAAGAAATACGGCAGCGTCCAGGAAAGCAGGTCAAGCTTTGCGTCAATCGCAAGGTCCTGCAGTGCTGGTGGCGCTGTACCTGGGACAAGGGGTCGCCGGGCAAGACGCTATCCAGAAAACGAGGAAGTCATCGAGTTCTAAACTGACTTAACTTCTTTTATTTTTGTTTTTTGTTTGTTCTTGTTTTGGAATCTGGCTTTTGTTGAGCGAAAAGTATTTATACTTCATTGTATTATACTACTACAATACTACTACTAAAGTAGTATTAGAAAGGAAATGGAGGCACGAAAATGACCGTCGTACAAATCTCCTTAACAAAGGAGGAGGAAGCGACAATACAGGCGGCGATATCTGCGACAAACCCTGGTGAAGTCCTGAGCGACTTCATCAAGAAATCTGCACTGAACGCTGCCAAGCTAGTAGTCGAACAAAAACAAAAGAAAGGAGGCGTGAAACAATGAAACTAAACGTGTCTAGCTTTGACTCTATGAGGGACTTCACAGCACGCATCGATGATGTGGCCATAGAACAGACTTCGTTCCCAAGGGGCGACGCAGAAAAGGAAGTCAAACGCCTGAGACTGACACTGACAAAAGAGAACGGGTACGCCATAAGGCTCAGCTACACGATCTCTTCGTACCAGGAAAGCAACTTCTACAAGTTCCTTGAAGCTCTGGCCAAGCTGGGAATTACCTTCAAGGATGTAGAAACTGAAGAGGAAGCGGTATCGCAGTTCAGGGCAAAGCTGGTAGGTAAGGCATTCCGCTGGAGGCCAACCCCATTCGAGGTAAACATAAGAGGCACAATCCGCTCCGGGGAAATAACACTCCCAGTGGATATTGTGAAGTCATTCCAGCAGAGAGAATCAAGCAACAAGGAAGCAAGTGAAGAGGTCGAGGCGGAAGTACCTGTTGAGACCGCAGTTCCAGAGGACGCAGCCCCGACAGACGCCGAAGTGGTCCAGGAGCAACCCGCAGAAGGAGAAAAGCCAAAGAGCGAAGATCTGGTACTCAAAGCCCTAGCAGAAGGCCCAAAAACAGTGACAGAGCTTGTAGCAGCCACAAAGCTCAAGCACTCAGACGTTGCAGAGGTCCTGAAAAACCTCAAAGCTAGCAAGAAGATCGTTCAGGAAGGCGTAAAATACAGGGTCGCCTGAACACAAAACTCTTTTCTTTATTTTTATTTTAAGGGGGGCACAATATGCCAAATATGCCGTCAGCTCAAACAAATAAAACAACTTCTCAAGCTCAACCCAATCGCACGCGTCTTCACAAATTCCAGAAACCCAGGAGGCCGTTTTATGAGTTTAAGTCGTTCCTCGAGCCGCTTAAGTACACTCAAGGGTCGATTATCTCTGTTGTTGGACCGCCCAAATCCGGGAAAACGACATACTCAATCCAGGAAATCCTGTTCGCACAGGATAATGGTGAATGCTTAATTATGTACAACGAATCCCCAAGGGACAAATATATGTATTGCATCCAGAAACAATCTGATTCCATTGGAATTCCGGTGACCGATAACATCTGGTTCGCTGATATGAATGGGCTCGTCCTGCATTCCGCCAACTATGACGCCATCTCCAAATTTGTGGACATCATAATCGGCACGCTCGATGCATTCCTCGCCCAAGCCTCTTCACCAAAGCTTATAGTCATAGACAGCTTAAGCAAATTCTGCAGGACATATACAGCCCAGTCATTCTACTTCGCCCAGGATTTTAACGCGAAGCTTGAGCTGCTAATGGAGAAGCACAAAAAATATCCGGTAGTCCTGGAGATCAACCAAAAGTCTGGAGGGCACTGGGAACGTGATGATGAGTCCGTGCTGGGTGGTTATGGGATAGTACATGAAATGGATGGCTCCGTTGTATTTCGCACACATTACATAGACAAGCCATTTTTCAGCGTTCCAGTAGGATCATGGATACACACAGTACAGCAGACTGACTTAAGGTATGTGGATGTTGAACCCATAGAATACATGACAAGAATTTCAGACAGCAAGGTCATTGAGGTGGTTGGGCCTTATGATGATATCGTGTTAAGGCGATCTTCTTCGTCATCCAGCAGCGACACAAGCAGTTCCGACTAAATCTTTAAATATTTCTATTTCTTACACATACAACGGGGGCGCAAACATGCTCATTAGTTCTAATGAGGAGTTCGCCAGGATTTTTCCGCTGAAGGGGCGATATTACTACGCAATCGCATCTGGTATACGTTTGCATCTTCTGGGTCATTTCCTCAGATACACCCGCATCTCTGGAATTGGGGATTTACGTATGCCTCTGCTCGTTATTATGCCTTCTGGCAGTGGGAAACAGGCAATAATGGATTTTCTTAAGTATATTATCACAAACTGCGAGGGAACTGAGCGAGGCGTCATGCCAAACTATGTTATATCTTCTAATGATGGGGATCCAGCAGCCTCAGATAGATCACCTGAAGGATACTACTGGGATAGCTTTCGTGTTCCTTTAAGCCTACACCCGGAGCAGATGGTGGGTAAGACTGTAAGAGTCAATGAAAGGGGCAAGCTAAAATATGTTCAGCAATATGGTTATCTAGCATCTAATTACATATGTATTGATGAAGCATACGAGCTTCTTACGGACGATACAGGACATGAGAATACCAGGAAATATATAATCAAGGCCCTGGACCCAATAGGTTCAAATGTAATTGAGAAGGCACCAGTAGATATACCTTCGTGCTATGCAATACGCTATGCTCCTGTGTGCTCAATATGTATGATGTCTCAGCCAGTGCATCCGTCACATAATATTGTGTCTCGCGGGTTTTTAAGGCGGTTTCAGGTCTGCTATACAGAAATACCCTTTGAGGAAAAGATGGAGTATGGTAAGATGCTGGTTAAGTCGGTGGACGAAATCCCGGATATTGGTCTGCTTATTGACGAACTTATGGCGCTTAAAACGTTGGAGCCAGATGTTCAGATTGATAATTCAGCAATAGAAGCCGCGATGGAGATGTCCAAAAACGAACTATATAAAATGGGTGAACCATACCGTAGTGTTATGCTTATGCCTTTCAGAAATGCGCTGATTAAGACTGCGATTCTGGACGTGATATCGAGGGATCCTAAAGACCATGTTTGTATCAGTGATATAGATGTACTTCAGGCGTATGAGACTTTACTTCCAGTAGTAGATACGACATTTGCGTTTGTTAACAAATACATATCCAAGATCTACTCTCCTCAGGTGCACATTCTAAATCGCCTGGCAAGGTACGGGGAAGCAAGCACATCCTATCTATATTATCTTATCATTCTCCACACGAACAGCTGTGATTTTGATTCTGCTAATGGTTTCCTGAAGAACGTACTAATGCGGAACTCTCAGTATAAATTAAAATTAAAGGATGATAAGGTTTACGTAACTTCAATGGTTAAGGGCAGCGATCAATGCCCCCAGATTCCTGTCAGATAAAATCAGCATTGGTTTTCCGTGTCTACAATATATATATACTTCCCTGGCTTTCGCCTGGCTTTTAAGCGCTTCCAGAACCTTGATTAATGTATCTATATCGTACACACCCATTAGCTCATCCATGTTTTCTGAAAGATCCACGTTATCAGGATTGAACAGGGCAATGTACTTATTCGTGTCCATCATGGCACCTCTGAGTATTGCGAATGTATTCTCATCGTAGCGTACCTGTATGTTCTTTAGATCTGGAACAGGTACAAGCCCGAACTTTTCCTCAAGTATTTTGCGGATTTCTGATAGCTTCATCGTAAGGTATATTGCAATACATACTTAAAAAGGTTGCTATTCTTTTTTTCGGCATAAAGGTTATATATATGCTTATAGATTATCCTAACGGTGATAATACATGACGCACATAAAAGTTAGCAGGATCGGAGTACCGGTTATGGGTACGCCCCCGGTAATAATGCATGGCGTCTCTGAGACTGGCGAAATAAAGCCGCTCAAGATAACTGCAGACGGATCTTTATCTGGAGTTGCAATAGACCCATCTTCTCTTCAACCCATAATCGATGGACTTGGAAACGTAGCCAACAAGCTGGACCACCTTAAGATAGACCTGCATGCAGACCAGATAAACTTGAGTGTTGATGAGCTTGAGGAAAATATATTGCATCCCACTAAACCCTGGGGCATCCTAACTCTAGAAAGTGGAACAGATTATATACACACTGCTAGTGAATTCGGATTTGAATATATCCGCGGGCTGGCTATAAGAACTCCTACGGGCGTTACTGTTAAGCTAAATTATACATCTAATCCTGCTGAGCCTGATTCAGATCTTATGGGGCATCCTATTGAGATACCACCTGAAACAGACGTATATGTCAATGCAAGAATCGGCAAATTCTACCTCAGACAGGATACCGGAAACCCTGTGGATCTTCCAATTTGCTTTGAGTATAAACAGTCATTAGGATAAATGAGAGGTGAAGTAAATGGCCACATTAAAACTGAAGAATGGAAAATGGGTTCTTGAGGAAACCGAAGAAGAGAAAGTGGTAGAACAGAAGCCGAAGAAAGGAAAGAAAAGCCAGAAATAAACTTTTTGGTTTTCTTCCAATTTTCTTTCTTATTCTGGCTTCTCCACAGATAGTCTTATATAGTGCTTATGTATTCTATTTAACATGGCCGAAAATACGAATTCTAATAAGCAAAACACTCCGACATTGTTTGGAATACCGCTGCCGCCACTACCTTTTGTTGGATCTGGACAGTCGACTGCCCCTAAGATTATATTCCCTGCGCCACCTGTACCACCGCCAGTAACAAGAAACACAACGGGAGTGGTCCAGGTGTACAAAACCCCATTCGAGAAGATATTCGGGTTTGGGATTACTATACCGAAGGACTTCCAGGCGTTTAAGGGACTGTATAGCGAAAGTGGACCCAACAGCTTCTTCATTGCATTTACGCCAGTATTCCTTTCCATTGTTGGGAAGGACAAGACTGAAGAGGAAGCAGTTAAAGGTATTCTGGATGCATTTAAAGCAGCTGGAGCTAAGGAGTATCAGGTGAAGTATATAGATAATGCCCGGATTGTTGATGAGAAAGGAAATGTATCTGTTGCAACAATAATCGCTGGCGAGCGGCTTCTAGTTGGTGTTGCTTTGCCAGTTACACAAACACAGAACTCACAAAATCTACCTATGCTGCCATTGCCACCTTTCTTTCCATTTAGTGGAAGCCAGAAATGAATAACTTGTAAATAGCATTTCCTGCTTCTCTGATATCCTCCGCAAGATCTCTATTGGCTCGTATCGCCTCACGGATTGTATCAATGAGATTCTGATCATCCATCAGGAAGATAGAGTAAAGTTCTGCGAATGTCTCTTCTTCTTCGTTTTCACGGATTACCTCACAGCAGTGTTCCAGTAAGATTGCAAGTATATCCTTGTACTTTAACCAATACCCATGCCAGATTTGTTTCACTCTCTTGTCATAGTTGTAAATTACATGAGCAACCTCATGGAAAGCCACTTTTTCTACGGCTTCAGGATTTCTTTCAAGCTTGTGAGCCAGCCATTCTGTATTAACTCTTAGAATCCGGCTACCAAGATCTATCTCTGCGGTCTTTATATTTGGATCTTCTACAATCTGGAACTCTTTATCAAATACTTGCTGGAATACCTCTTTGAACTGTTCCAATACATCCATTCAGTTACACCTGTACTGTCTTTTTCAAAATCTCTATTGCTATAGCATATACATCGTAGTCGTCAATTATTGACAGGATAATATCCTTCAAGTACTTGTGTTTGTAGTGTCTTACAATGAAATGCATGGTATCTGTGGAGAACTCCTTGCCGAGTTTTATCCCTGAAAAGCGATGATCAAAATCAGAAGCCAGATCATATTCACCAATCCTGGATATTAGTTCGTCTGAAAACGTATCCATGTCAAGTCCTGCATCTCTAGCAGCTCTCATAGCGATCCTCATCAGCATCTCAGAAATCTCTCGCTTTGAGTATCTTTCTCTTAACTCATCTATTGATCCCGTTTTTTCCAGATAATCTGCAAGCATGTTCTGAACAGTAGAGTATAACAGACCGCCCGCGTCAATAAGGATATGATCTCCTCCAATTAGCCAGTAAGGTAAGTATTCTGCATCAGGTCCGCGTATTGTCTTATGTATCAGGCTTCTGAATCTGCCCTCCTGTACAATCTTACTGTCTATTGTGTCCAGCATTGGTTTAGTTGCTGCTACAATCTCAGGTTTAGAGTATCCAATTGCACAGAGGACCGATACATAATCAACCGGTGTAGGTTCCTGGAAGAACCTTGAGTTTTCAAGCTGTATTTCTCCAGATATCCCAACAACAGTCCCTCTGTCCATCTCAAGTCTTACTTTGATCGTTCCAAAACCCTTTATTTTCTTGTAATAGGTTGGCATGATTGCATATATCACGCACACCAATATAAGCTTTATTCCAATAATTGGAACAAGGTTTTTATCTGCGTATTTGTTTTATACCATCATGTATGTTAAAACCGATGATGGTAGAACTCTATATGTAAATGCGAGGGTTACTGGTAACAAGCCTGTAGCACTGTTTCTTCATGGATATTTAGAAAATGGTAGAATCTGGAGTGGTGCGATCAGAGCAATACAGAATTCGTGTGACTATATTGTAATTGATATGCGCGGGTATGGATATAGCAAGACATTCGATATATTGCTATCTGACCTGTCCACTCTGAGGTATGCAAGAGATATAAATAATGTGCTCAATGCACTTAAAGTCTCAAGTCTGAAATTCGCAGTTGGTCATAGCTTTGGAGGAGTAGTACTTCAGAGATGGACTGGTGAGTATAACAAAACCGGAGGCGTGTGTAAGAAGATTATTCTGCTGAATACATCGATTAAGACGCCCACAAAAATCAAGTCGCTTCTTGATCCGAAGAACTTTAAGTACGCCGCAATGCTTGATCTCCAGAAATCTGCGGTCAGGAACGTTATAAAAGCATCCAGTTATGATACAAGATACTTTACAAAGTCTCAATTCATATCCTACTGGGCGAACTTGCTCAGTGCTTCAGCTCCGAATTTATATGACTTTGTACTGTCTCGTCGTGCGTGTGATCTATATGACTTCCTTAAATATGATCTAGCCAACGTAGCAACAAACATTTCAGGCATGCAGGTTGCTTATACTTACTCAGACAACGATGAAATAATAAATACTGATGAAGCAACACTTCTCTATAGCTGCTATGCTCGGAACACAAACATAACCCTTACCGCTACTGGACTGTCAAATGCGGGACATGTAACAATGCATCGCTCCGATGTACTAGACATGATACGGAATGCTGCACTTTCATAGACATTCTAAAAGCAAAGAATAAATATAACCAAAGCATAACATACACTTGGTGAATGTCATGGCCATAAATGCGGATGAAGCTGAGGTGGAATATATTGGTCCTTCAGTTTTCTCAGAAAGGCTTCGGGAGCTGTTGTCCAGCCGCGCAAGATACAAAGCTAAGGACTTTTCTACATTTGTAGTTAACTGGATAAACTCATGCCTGGAACAGCACTGTACTCCTATGTTCAGAACACGATATGCGGGCAGACGCTGGGGACCTGGATTGGTTCTTGGTGTATGCTGGGGATGTAAAGGTGTAGTTAGTAGCATGTGGTTTGAGAATGTACCTGAGGCAGATATCAGGCGTATGGAATCTACAAGTGGCGACTGGAGATGGATACTTGAAAAATACAGCCGCAGACGGACATATCCTGCTGATACAAGACCTGCAGAGAGCTGGTGGGAACGTGCCAACAAATACATGCGACACGAGGTTCTTAACATGCTCTTTGATATAGAGCCATATCTAGCAGGCACACTCGCGCTTGTAGATTGGAATAACTTGCCACCAGACATGCAGATACATATAGCACATAAGCTGGGAGATATTGTTAAATACTTCTACGTATTATAGAAACAATCATGAGAGACAAAGGTAATGCTTTTGCATGTCTCTGGAAGCATCTAATACTGGTTAACCAGCACATAGAAGAGACGCTTACTAAACTCAGCGGAGAGTGTCCAGAAGGGACATCAAAACCAACCTGTACTGTGTCTAAGGCCACGCGAGAAGAGTGTCATAAAATCGTCCAGAATACAATGGCTGCAGAGGAACATCTGGCGGAGATTTTGCCTCAGCTTGAGCAGCATCATTTACAGAACCTGGTTTCGTTCTGCAATAAGATGCTGAACACAATCAGAGTGTACAGACAGAACATTGTTCAAACAGGTATCGCCTTCAGGGAGTCTAACAAGCCAGTTCCAAGCACGATCACGCAGATACTCAAGCAATATTCTCTGGTCCTGGACAAATATCTCCGGGCTATCGAACAATATTCAGATCAAATGAGCCAGGAGTTATCAGAAATATGTTCTGAGAGATGCGCAGAAGACACTTTCGGCAAATCAACGATCACTCCTCAGAAGCTCCTAAACAGGCACATGGAAGACGATGACTCTGATTTTGTAGCCTAGAGATAGCCTGCAACAAATCTGGCATATGCTTCTTCTATGCTTCTACCTTCTGTCAGACCGATGATTATGGCTTCCGGGTGATTGGTGAGCACCGTCCCAAATCTGTCGAATCCAGCAATAAATGCATTCATCATGTTAAAGATATCCGTGGCAATCTCGTGATAGCTCATCGTTCTTGGATCTTCAGACCCTTCTAACCCCAGAGCGTCCAATAATCTATAAGCACGACGCTTATCTCTGAGTACTTCTCTGAGACCTCTGGCAAACGCATCTATAGCATATACAGCAGCTAATGCTTCTTCTGGTTTGTCCATTTTAGAAATGAAAAAGTCTACATTATATACCTGAACTATCGTATCTACAAATATGCCAGTTGCGACTAAAGATCTGATATTCCACTTGCAGTTTGTGTATTCCTGTATTCTTGTTGCCAGATCATAATATATCGCGTCATAAAAGTTCATCGTTGCTTCATCATATGCGTGCGTGAACTCAACAGCGATTCCAGCTTCATTAGCTGCACTTATCAATCGCAATCTGTGGTTTGTCCATGACCTGGTATCCAGGTTATATTCCCCTTCTCCAATATCTAGAGGCACAAGGTCATAAACCATCTGCCTGACAAGATCGTCGCTAAATCCCCTGGACTTTACCCCTAGCTCTATAATATTTTCTACCAGCTCAGGGATTTTATTGTATATTTCCTCGCTTCCGACCTCTAATTTGGCTAGCTTGAAGAGGTACCCCGTATCAAAATGTGCCACAAAGCGCACAAGTTCCTCTAGAGACAGTATCTTCGATAAGTTGCCCGGAAGCTCTACTCTCAACATTTCAGACGCATTGTTTAGCCAGAAGAAAGGATTGTAATCATGTCGTTCAACTAAGTCCTGGAAAAAATCACGCAGTTCAGATACTTTGTATTTATGTTTCGTAATTAGACAGACCAGTACAGCATATGGATCATACTCCTTTAGGTTTGGGCACAACTTATCTACCGCATCTGCCAGGATGAAGACATCAGTAAGATCTGTTTCCCAGTTTTCTAAAGCACACAGCGGGATATAGTCTATCTTAGTAAGCATTGTCTTATCATATGCCATCTGGCTTTCCAGCGCTTTCTCAAATGGCAAAATTGTTGCTTCAGCATACTGGTCATCAATATTAGCGTAGATCTCCAGTGTCCCAAATATCTCAAGAAATTCCTTCGCATACTTGGTTTTTAGTTCCTTTACCGGATACGATCTTCGCGATTTTGGTTCCCTTACGCGGACCATTAGATTCTTCCTCCAACAGTTAGTCTGGCTGCAACTTCTTCAGGGGTCAGGTCATGCGCAAACAGGATTATTGCTCTCTCTGGACTGGATATAAACAATGAACCCAGTTTTCCATAACTTTTCAGAAAAGGTATAATTGTTTTAGACGTGGGAAAGGTAAGGTTGTGTAGCCCCATCGTCCTAACATCCTGAGCCTTGTGCTCGAGATAGAACGACGTAGACGACATCAGTTTTTCTAAAAGATATTCATCTCTGAATATGTTTCTTAGTCCCTCGCACAATACGCTCACACCCATCCAGGCAGATGATCTATCCTCATGCTTAACAGGCATCAGGCAGCTTTCGTAAACCTCGCCAAATATTTCTGGTACAACAACTCCGTTACAATTCCAGATCACATCTGTATTGCTGACATATTCGACCTCTCCAGGAACAACAATATCTACTAGAGTACGATACAACTCGATTGTGGCTTCATCAAACATTTCCAGTTCTTCTCTACTTAACAGCTCTCTCGGATGCTCCAGACTCCGGCCAACAGAAAGATTCAGCGGGATTATGTCCTTAATCATCATCTCAGACAAGCTTCTGCAATATCCTTTTTCATTCTCCGCAATCTCAATACGTCTTTCCAGTGCATCTATTATTACATCATATTTCTCGCTCATAGGTTTTCTGCCCAAGCTTTCATAGAATGAAGCGCTAAATGTGAAAACTAAATCTACAAGTTGCTTTAGCGTAAACCAGTTTGAAAGTCTATCAAAGTGTGCCTTAACTCCATCCAGGTCGCCTACAGCTAAGTGAAAATAAATGTCATACCTTCTATTTCGGGCTATCTCTTTAAAGAAATTCTTTACATCATAAAAATCGTATCCCTGGTCCACTATGAGCTCCATTGCTGTTGAGAAGGCTGTGTCTCGATAGGGATCTATATACGCTAGCGTTTCTGCAAAGTCCAGCACGTCTTGTAAGATAATTCCAGGCACTGTCTTATATAATGGTTCCAGTCCATACTTAGCAATATGTGACTCGTATATTCTAGTGAACCTGGATAACAATTCATCAGCTTCAGAATCAGGCACGTCCTCACGTATGTCCAGCGACCCGTATATTTTGAGATATTTATCGCGATTCTTCGTTCTTATCTCTTTTAGTCTGACCATGCGATCCTCGTAGAAGAGAATGCTATTAACATATAAAAACGTTGCTCCAAAATAGAATGATAACATTCTGGATTTTAAGTCCAATAAAATTTAAATACTTCCTTTCCATATATCTTTAAGGCACAGGGGGTCAAGTGCATGGTCACGCTTGGCAAAATATTCAGCGCCAACATGCGAAAAAGGTGTCTTGATGTCTTAAGAAATCCAGAAGCAGAACACAATGAGCGCTGCTGGCTTGTTGGGTTCTTACAGTACTGTGGGTTTACAGATGCGGAGATTTATGAGATTATACACAAGCTGAACCGATGGGATGATTATGTACCAGAGATAACAGATATGGAAATAGATTCTGTGTTAAGAAGCATTGGTAACCGTGCAACTCAGAATAAACCTTCAGCATACAGATTATATACCTCTGGTACAAGGACTCTCAAAGTTGATTTCTACCCAGTTATTGATCTATCGCATGCAGATATTTACAATCAGACTTTATTAAAAGATGCCGAACGGATCGGCATAGAACTTTCAAGAGGCGTCTGGACATACAAAACCAATGGAGCACGCATCGAAGTGCCAGATAAAGATATAGTCTATCGAAGCTGTGAAGGTAGAAACCACTACTGGTTTGTTATTGATCTGGACTCTAAAGACCCGGCTCGCCTGCAAGATGCCTGGGTGTATGCTAAAATGATCTACAAAGTCTGGGACTTTGACATAATAAAGTTTTCTGGAGCAAAAGGGTTTCACCTTATGAAGAAATTACCAGGGTCGTTCAACCATGAGCACGCACGTAGAATTGCAGAGAATTTGTGTGAAGAGGTAGGCACGCCCGAAGTTTATGAGTTTGTGGATTTCGGCGTGTATACGAGGGGCCGCATGATAAGGGGATTTTGCAAGAACCTGAAGTCTGGACTGTATTCTATCCCGGTCGACACGACCCAGAGCCTCTCGGACATACTGCAGGCGGCTAAGGAACCGCTCTCCACACCTCTTCACTTATAAAAATTTCTTTTTCCTGCGCTTGCTTAGGTGCATCTCCAGGTCGTCTGTTGTCAGATAGCCGCGTGTATAGATCTCTGGCACGTCCAGGCCGTATTCTTTGATAAGGAAGTTTACATCGCCCACGCTGATTTTCTTGCCCTTGAGAAGGTTCACCAGATAATCCACGTCCCCACGAATCATACGTTTGCGTATACGCCAGAGTGTTGTATGTGAGAGGCCCAGGTTCTGAGAATAATATTTTATAATGTTTCTTTGCATTTCAAGCCACTTGTCTTCAGACATGCCGATCCGATCCGACCAGAACCTTTGTAATGCCAGCTCAAAGATCACTTTCTTTATTTTTGTTTTAGGCTTGGAGATGTGTGCCCGCTTACCGACTTTTGCTTCCCAGAATTTTACTGCAGTAAGTACCTGATCGTCAGTTAACGAAGTTTCTATAATTGATCCTGTTTCCTGGCACATCCATCTGAACGCCATTAAGACCTCACCTCACTCGGCATTTGTCGAATTACACACTTAAATTCATAGGGGCAGGCTTTACCCAGGCAGCGCATGTGGTTGTTAAGAATACACATGTGTCCAAGCACCCTGTGGTGATTGGATATGTGGGAAACCATAGCAGACATAGTTCTTGTGACCTGTGGTTTAAGCTTCCATGGCCTGTGTACACTCTCCGAGATATGCTTGCAGATGCCACAGATGAACAACAACTCCATGATTATAGAGAAGCGTTAGAAATATATAATTGTTTCCAGAAAAACAAAAAAAAAGATGAGGGAAAGGAGGCATGCTGTCGGCAGAGGAGGGACAGCAGAAGAGATTGGCCGTGATCAGCGTTAGAATGTGATGCTGAATTCTGCTCCTGCAGTCTGAGCAGCTTTTCCTCTCAAGATATCTATCAGTGACGACAAGCCTGGCAGCGCAGTGAATTCTGCTTCAGGATCTCCAAGGCTTGCGAATGTGTATTCAATCAATAATGGCGCGTTCAGTACTGCGTTAAATGGCAGAAGCAATGCGCCGAATGGCACTGAAGACAACGACATTATCTGCTCAGTCAGCAGCTCTTTTATGTTTTCCATTACTTCTTGATTTGTAGGCATGGTTAGTAGATATGTAAAGGTAAGATATAAAGATTATTCCAATAAACCACTATTGTTTGAACCCTTTCAATATCCCCGGTGTTCTAAGGTGTGGAGGTATAACAACCATCGGAATCATAACTTGGCCGACTATAGGGAGCGATATAGTGTTATATGCCACGTCTACTGGGGAAAACAGATCTATTGCCCCAATTATGATTTCCTTTTGTGTAAACTGGTTCAGCTGGCTTATGTCTAAACTAGCTTGTCCAAGCTGCTTAATGTACTGGTCTAGAACAGCTTGTATGTATTGAATGGGTTGGCCGAGCATTGTTTGTATGAATGTAAGATACGCTCTCAGAGCATATTCAGAGTTTTGTTCTTCAGTTGCCATGTTTAGTAGTTATGGAGAGGTAGGATATAAAGGTTATTCCATATACTTATACCACCTCTGAAATTCAAGCCCCAAAACAAGCTCATTTTCGGGTTTTTTCGCGTCGGGACATATTCTGATACCTCTCCGGCTCAGAAAACCCCGTAATCGCTAAGGAAATTGGCTTCTGTCTGCGTGAGCAATCTAATCCTGCAGTTCTTCCATCCGCACGATATCTTCGGATAGATTGTCTTTTATTCTGTTCTCTTCGAATGTTATGTACCTTGTCTTTCTTAGAAGTACCCCTATATCATTTCCATAGCATATATTTCTCTCTAGCTTTATAGACTCTGCATGCTCTAAAAGAATACCATATATACCATTCCTGATACAGGTGTTTTCTATAATATCTGAAACCAAGTTGTTTTTTATACATATGCCAGACACAACATTTTCAGAGCATGTGTTTCTAAGTATTCTTGTTCCTCCAATACCAAAAACATAAATGCCGCTGGATGTGCAGTTATTACAGGTGTTATCTGCGACTATGTTACTAGAACTACTTAGTACAGATATTCCAACATATGTACTGGGTGAGAGCCTTACTCCTGGTGGTAATAACTTCGGTCCTGTGTATGAGCAATCATTTTTAGATACAACATTGTCGTGTGCATCCTCACAGAGTAAAATGCCTCCGTTACCACAGTGCGTGCAGATGTTTTCCTCAACGCGGTTGTTACGGGACGTCCATAACAATATCCCGCCCTTAAAAGGACTAGACCCCGTAGGTGGTCCATCGCGCATACCTATTCCTGAACAATTATTTCTAGAAACAGTGTTATTGTGAGAGTCATTCAAAGTAATGCCTACGTTTATGCTACCGCGCAGGTCATTCTCCAGAATTTTATTACGTCCAGAGCTGTTGTATAGATATATTCCATTCTGGCACTCACTCACAATATTGCCCTTTATTATGTTATCTGTGGCATTGTTCGTATGAATGCCGGCTTCCCCACCATAGCACTCGTTTTCTATGATCGAATTCTGGCTTGAGGACACTATATTAATGTCAAGGCCGGATTTAGTGCTACAACTACACACATTATGATGGATCTGGTTTTCACTGCTGGAGAATATATGTATCCCATGGAGTCTAAATCCTTTGGTCTGGTTCTCATACACCTCAGATGTGTGTGTCTCCTTCATGTTAATTCCGCTTTCCACCTGGCCTATAATCCTGTTGTGGTGGATCTTCAGAGAATCACAGCTTTCATCTGTATATATGCCGTCACTCGTATACTCTGTACAGTCAAAAACACAATCTGATATCTCAATGTAAGATGATATTCTGGCTTCTATGCCTCTGCAATAATGCAATCCATGGACTCCACTATGCTCAAACACGCATCTTTGTATTAAGACATCCCGCACGCTGGAAAGATACAATCCTTTCGCGTCATACTCAAAACGGCAGTTCTTTATGGTCGTGTTTTTAATGTTGTTAAGTGATGCTCCATTCTGGGACTTGAACACACAATTTTCTATAATGGTCCAGTCTTCAATGTCTTTAAGGTATAGTGCAGTATCGTAAATTGTCCCTTTTGTGGTAAAACAAAAGTCTCGTATAATATATGGGTCTTTCTGTGTCCCGCTTCCAGGCCACTTATATTTATCGGCTAGATCGCGCAACTCTTCATCGTTTGATGCAACCAGATCCTCAGTGTAGGTTATCACAATTATCGGAATGGTATCAGAAGATATAAACCTTATTTTTCCATTTCTTTTCCGACGTCCGCCGTCAGTCGGAAGATTTATATATTATCTACGCTTACTGAGAACCATGTCTAAAGAAGACGTAAATATTGTGCTCCTCGGCCGCAAGGTTCTGACAGAATATCATACAAATCTTGAGTGCAGTCCAGACGATAAAGAAGAATTCAAAGAGGTTGTAAGTGAGGCTTTAAAGACTATGAAAATCCATCCAGCGGATGTGGTAATGATTGCAACGCATGGTACGCAGCTGGTCATCGTGTATTATAGATATGAGTTTACTCCAGTGAAGTGCTCTAGACAGACAGTCAGCGAAATCAAGGATGGCAGGATCTACACAGGATATGAAATAATAAAGGTCGTACCTGAGAGTGGAGAGAATGCCTGATAATCCAGACAATAATCGAGCGATAAATACTGCAAAGTACTATACTGGTGAAGATGCACTGACCGAGGAAGAAGTCAAGAAGCTGCTTTCTGTCATAACTGACTTAAGAGACGAAGTTCTGATCAGAATAGCGCTGGAAGCTGGCATACGAAGAGAAGATATAGTTGCAATAGAGCTGGCTAATATCAATCTATCCGAGAAGCCGATTGAAATCAAATTCTGGGAAGAAAAGAAAAACCGCATGTGGACTGTTTACGTTGGTGGTGAGACATCCAAGAGGCTCGAGCAATACATAAACCTTCTAAACTCATCCAGGACAAAAACAAAGTGGCTGTTTCCCGCATCAAATCCAGAACGCCATATTACGGGCCGTACAGCATATAATATTCTTCAATACTGGCTATCTGCCGCCGGACTTCCTGGCCGCCCGTTCCATGCGCTTAGAGCAACAGCAATGAAGCTGATGTTAAAGCGAGGGTATCCGCCAGAGGTAGTATCTAAAATTACAGGAGACACATACAGAGTAATTGTTGAGCGTTATGTCGTGCCTTCTAAAGGAGAATTAAAAGAGCGCATCAGAGACAAGCCCGTTCTGGAAATTTAGCGAACAATCTCATCGCGCACTCGTTTCCGCCCGCGCCTCATAGGCAGCAGCGGTACCTCTTCACGTACTGCTTCTTCTTCCTCTACAGATGGCTTTTCTGTTATGTATTTTACTGGACCTCTTCTCCTTGAGCGGCCGATTATTTCTGGCTCCTCTTCAGGCTCAGGATTTAGAACTCTTTCTGCAACACGCAATGCCTCGTTTATAATGTTCTCACAGTCCTTGATCTCTACATCACTCATATATGTCAGATGTATACTGTTAATAACTTCCATCAGAAACTCTATCTCATCTGAGTATAATATTTTATTGATCTTTTCATTTGTTTCTATCGCTCTAGCCAGCTTGGTTGCCCTGCGCCTTATATCAAGGAGTGATCCAAATTCGTCCTCCAGGTTCTGATATCTTCTAAGTATCTCTCTGGCATCAGCAACTGATAGTCTTCTACCAGAAAACTGCTTGAGCCAGTCGCAGAATTCCAGATAGGCGTTACGTGCGTCACGCATATAGCGTACATATCTGTTCCAGATGTTGATTATGGAATCGGTTTCTCTAAGCAGAGTGTATTCTTTTGAGTAATCTCTCAGAGCATATAGTATTCTAGAAACATTCTCCTGGACCAATGGGTCAAATATGTTTATTGGCATGTTTTTCAGCATAATCTAAGGAGATATAAACTTTGTTGCACGAAAAACGAACATCAGCAGACCAGATCTTTGTCCCAGTCTATACCCATGCTCCGTGCACGTGTTTTTGAGACCCAGGTTTTCATTACTGGATGATAACGGTACCCAAATTTGAGGTTCTCTGCGCATGTCGGGCAGACATCGCTTCTGGTGCTTGTAGAAGGGTCGAAAAGACACCAACATATCTTGCAGGTTCTAAGAGCTTTTTTGTGGCACTCTGGACAGATAAACCCGTCCTCTTCGAGTGATTCGAATTCCTTGCCACAGATTATACAGCGTTTCATCATGAGTTTATTTCCTTCTTCATATAAAAGACTTATTCTTCAATAACGGAGCGAACTTTTCGTTTTTCTGGGCGTAGTCATACAGAATCTTGAATATCCTGGAAAGAATTGGTACATGCACAAGCCATCTATCATTCTTACCGAACCACATCCAGCCTTTTGTAAACGCAAAATAAGGCGTATATTTTTGCTGTAAGAGGTCCAGAAGCACGTCCTCATACATGAAGCAGGCCAGAGTGAGTTGCTTGGCGTCGTTATAGGATACTCTACGAATTATTCCTTCATTTGTAGTTTGTACACAGAAATCGATGCATGATTCACCTTTGTTGTTCATTACTTCCTGCAGTGTAATCTCTTTGGCACCTTTCGTGTTAGGCAGGATAATGAACGCGATTGTCCTGGTTTCACCCTCTACCAGATCCTTGAGAGCATTGCGAACATCCTTGTCCTTAGAGATTTCAGCAAATGCTTCATCTACCAGTTTGTTTATGATCGCCTGCTTAAAATTAAAATTCGCGATTTTCATAGCAACCACCTTCATACTCCCTTAACTTTATCCATAATCATTCTGGAAAATGTGCCTCGTTCTCTTTCGCTTACGACACACTGGGCGAGCTTGGATATTGACTCAAGCCCTGCAACAGGTTTGGGACTGGATGTAACAAATACATCTGCCACAAACGGGACAATAAACAGGTTCTTTATGCCGAATTCTTTTACAATCTCAGTTATCTGTACTGGAACATTCATGCTTGGCTGCAGCTTGTTTATAACCAATGCCAGAACAGGCATTCGTGTTTCTTTGAGCGCGATTAATCCTTTACGCGTAATCTTGATTGCGTTGTCATTTGGTTCGGATACAACTACTGCAGTGTCCAATCTAAAATCATACAAAAGTGTCCAGAGCGTATCACTGGTTCCAGGTGGCGAATCAATGATCACAAATTCGAAACCGTTAAGGTTTGTACAGGTCAAAAGCTGAGAAACCAGAGCAGATAGCTTTTCACCCTTCCAGAAGAAGTTAAGATTTGGATCTGTTACTATGTTCGCCATTGACATCACATACAACGTATTTGAATATTGTACAGGTTGTATATAGCCGCCTTTCGATATCACTTCCTTAGTTTCAATACCCAGAACATTTGCAATACTTGCTCCAGATATGTCTGTGTCTATAATAAGTGTCTTCTTGTTATGCAGCGTTGCTATTGCCAGACCAAGTGCTGCAGATATAGTTGTTTTTCCTACGCCGCCTTTTCCGCTCTGTACCAGCACCGAAAATATATTTGGGGGAAACTTGTATTTCTCAGCCATATTTTATCCACCTCATTTTCTATATAGCATTACGAGCTTTAACATGCTTGCCAAGGATGCATCTACATGCATCTCTCTGGCGTTGCGCTTGATAGCAGGAATATATTTTAGGGATTTAAGCTTGCCTATTATCCCACCTCTAAGCCATGATTTTATAAACTCTACCTCGCAGTTGAATTCTGGCCTACGGTAGTATTCAGATATAACTCTGTCGTATATTTCACCGCCAGATAAAGTAAGAACCCTGTGCAGGTCCAGGGCACATTTCATACTTGGCACAATGCCTTCTCCAAGTAAAGGTCTGACACTGCCTATAGATTCGCCACATCCAATTATCCTGGTATCCTGGATTCTGATCATCTGTCTACTTAGAGCCCCAGACACTCTAACTGCAGTTTCTCCACATGAACAGAATCGCCTGTCAATGTCGAATAGCCCCAGCATTTTATCCATCAGAACTTTAGTATCGCATATAAAGTCTCCTGCACCCACATGCCATATATCATCACCCAGAGGGAAAGCCCACGCATATCCAAGATCTCCTACAATGATCTTTGCTCTGAGATTGTCTGCGTCTTTCAGCTTGAATTTTCCTTTTATTCTTACCTGTCTGCATGGGATCTTCAGATCGTCCTTGATATCCAGCTCTCCACAAGCTCTAAACACGGCTCGCTCTGTACCAGTACAATCTAAACACGCGGGATATTTTAATATCGTTTCCTTATCAATAGCTTTCTGGACAAGCTCTACCCCGTCCACGGTCAGGTCAGTTAAGATTGTCTTCAGAAGCTTTGGCTTGTCTATAGTCAACATTGGAATATCCCAGATAAGTGGCTTCCGCTTAAGCGTATTTTTCCAGCTATATATTTCCAGACCTTTTGTCTTCACCAATATATTGTCATTCAGGAGATTAGTTGCCTTCTGTTCCCCAAATATGTCCTTAAGCGCCTCTGTCAGATCTGGTTCTGGAGCTCCCCAGGCGCAATTACAGCCTATCTTGGCTGTGTTCTTTTCAACTATTGTAACCTTCCATCCAGACTTGTTCAGGAGATGTGATAGTGTTAGCCCTGCAACTCCAGCACCAGCAACACATACTCTCTTATCCATATTGTAGCCTCCTCGACTACTCACTGATCACGCGAGTTATTCCATATTCCATCAACTTAATCATCCAGTCTTTATGCTGTTCAGATTTAATATCCCCTTTCAATGAATCCAGAATACCTATGTTTTTGTCTATGTAGTTCTCATATACGGCTTTGCACTGCTTCTGGAATTCTTCTTCTGCAAAGCTATCAATTATTGCCTTCATCTCCGCAGGCTCAAGCTGTTCTCTTGGTGGCTGTGGTACAACAATACCAAACAGGGCAGGGAACTTTATGCGGCTGATGTGAACTTCAAGATATCTCTGGGCAAGTTCACGCTGTTCTTCATCACCGTACTCGTGCAGCATAACGATCGGGAAGGTAATATTATAGTTTGCCAAATCCTTGCATGGCATTCCGCTTTTCACACTTTTCATCATGTCTGCCAGATCGTCTGCAATCTGGAATGCCATTCCAAAGTTCCTGCCAATCGTGGATAGCGAGTATTTAGCTGAATCATTCGCTTCAGAAGCTATTGCTCCGAGAGTTAGTGCCGACTCATAGAGCACTGCAGTTTTACAGTATATCAAATCTTCATATGACCTCATATCCAGACTGCTATGTGAATATTCTTTAAGTGCGCCTGAAGCGAGGGTGAGCCAGGCTTTACTCATGTTGCTTATAACTGCATGTGCATGGTGGACTGGCACAGATGTAATCGGTAAGGATACGACTGCGTTTACTGCCATGGATATTACTGTATCGCCTGCTAATATGCCTGCTGCCAGCCCAAATTTACCGAATACAGACAGGTCTCCGCGCCTGAATATGTCTCCATCTACAATGTCATCGTGTATTAAGCTGGCGTTGTGTGTTAATTCCACAGCAGCAGCGTAGTATTCAGCTTCTCTGGCGTTTCCACCAAGCATCTCGGTAGTACAGACACACAATGCACTTCTTAACATCTTTCCCCGGCTGTTCAATTGATGCAAAACTGGGTCAACTATCGCTTTGATCGGTGGCACTTCTGATAGGGTCCCTGAATACACTGATTTAATGCGTTCGTTTGTGCTCTCTAAATACCTTTTCAGATCTTCTGGTAAACTCTCAATATATTCCATGTATAACGGATATGCGGAGAGTATATTTAAAATTTACGTTTGTGTTATTCAAAATGCAGATCTTCTGGGATTTCAATCTCCATCGTATTAGTTACTGGACTTGCTCCCTCTGTCGCATATTCCCACAAGGCCAGTATCTTCTTGGTTTTAAGATCCTGTACAGCCGGAACGATGCAATACACATTGGAATAATGACCTCCACCAAAGCCATACACCTGGCGCTTCAGGGTACTTCCAGGAGATATGTTTATATTGACCACTCTTGGAGACGTCACCCATGGTCCACCCATACCTTCAGGTAGCACAGGCTTTACTACAAGATATAACTTCAGGCTCTTTTTATAGTGCGACTTAACATTTAGATTTAAGCGCCAGTTCATAATAGGATCCTCTTTATGTGGCGTGAAGGATATATTCTCTGTAGTTATCATAAATCTAGAAGTTACTGGCCTATCCGGGCTGAGTGGTGGAACGTAGAGTTTATTACTTCTTCTCTCCCGTATCGCTGGAGGCCATACAGGCGAGAACAAATATCTGGTCTTTCTGGCGTACTGATCATACCAGGCGATACCTGCATACATAAGCGCGTCATTAAACATAATTGGTTTTTCTTTATCCTTGGTTTCTTCATATGGATTGCAAACCTCTATATTTCTAGACCCAATTTTTATATCCTTGGAGTACAGCACGTTAAAGTTTCCATCACGTATAAAGAACAACCTGGCCTTCCATGGCTTCTGTAGTTCTGTCGTTGTGAAGTAAATTATATCAGCAACGTATGGTCCGTAGGGCGGGGGCAACCAATATTCTCCTAGCGGGAAGCTCGAAGACTGCTCTACTGTCACCTCAGTTGTATTTGGTTTGTACTCAGCATTAAAGGCAGACTGGTTCAGTCCTGATGGTTGCTGTATGTAATTAGGACTTATATTAAATCCAGCATACCTATAAAAATGGTGTGGGTATACCCCGCGTAGTGAAATCACCCAATTCTTATCTTTTGGCAGAACGTTCTTGACTACAGTTGTTTTCAGACTTGGTCCCACGTCCTTTAAATATAGTGTTTTCATGTGATTGAACCCAGATTGTTCCCTTGAATATAGATCCACAATCGTTGTGTATGGGTAGTCCGCACCACGATCGGGATCGCCTTGCAGTTTGTAATTTATGGTCAGTTTCTGATACTTTGTTCCGAATAGAAGTTCAAATAATCTCGACAGAATTTCAAGTCTAAATAATTTAGGATCTAGTGTTCCAGAAAGGCTCGCAATACCCATATCTTTTAACCCCTGCACCCCATAGGCATCAAGTATTGCGTTCTCCATCGTACTCTCGCCCAGGATTTCGTTTTTCAGCTGTATATTTGCATCATTCAGCTCCTCGTATATTTCCATATTTATAACCCCCACTCATTTATTGCCTGCTTGGTTACTTTTGACATTAAATAATAGCCAGTCTGGAATACTGAAATGTATGCTATTTGTGCGGCTATGTAGAAGACATCAGCTGGCGTAATTAACTTATTCTGTCCTGCAACCTTCAAGCCACTCGCCGCATCTTTTGCCAGCTCAAATGGGAATAAGAGGAACTGTGTTATTGGATCTGTTTGACTTGCCATGATGTTAGATAAGCAAGAAAGTGTATTTAAGGATTATTCTTGTTTTCGCTCATGCAGTTTCAGATACAGCTTCATCAGGTCTTTGCGTCTCTTCAATAGTTCCTCTGCTTCTTGTTTAAGCTTATCTGGATTATCTATATTTTCTATAATTTTCTTAGCTGTCTCCTCCGATATCATGCCAGTTAAGGTTAAAGCATACTCTATGTTTGCACGTAGTACTTCATCTCCACGTTTTATAGCTTCCTGTGCCGCAGCGTTAAGTATTTCTGTCAGGTCCTCAAAGATGGAGCGAGACACTATTTGTTCCTTCCGCTTTTTCCTCATGTTTTGTATCCCCTCCGAAGACAATTTGTATGAGATTTGCATATCTTACCTTGCCTATAAGCTTTATTACTGCATCAGGGTTAGATATTAATGCATTTACGAGATCAACTATGTGCGGATATTCCTTTGCAAGCTTTGTTGCGTATACTTCACCTATACCCGGAACCTGTGCATAAACATTAATTATAGGCTCATTTTTACGGTCTTTAAGCCGTTTTTTGACCTCGGAACGTATCACACCTAGTTCTCCGCTCAAAAAACGCTTTTCTATGCGTTCTAATTCGTTTATAGTTTCTTCCTGATTTTTGGTATGAATCACCGGAGTGTGCCATGAGATTGTATTCAGTGCCTTACGCAGCGTTCTTATTGTCTCCACAGACAACGCATAATCATCTTCGACAATTAAAGCATCAGAATTTAGCAGCTGGTCATTTAACCTATTATCCAGAAGTGAGGAAACGAAGTCGCTTGCAGTTTTGCGTTCTATTTTAAGCACGCGACCAATCAGGCAGAGCTTATCTGGATCTAGAGAAAGATCAGCAAGCTCGTCGGGTATAATCCAGTAGTCAGCGTGTGGAAGGCTACGCACGTTACCATCAAAGTGGCTCTTTATTATTTCTGGTTCGTGTACATCAACCAGTATCATTCTTGCACCTCTTTACTCAATATATCTATTGGCTTTAAACTTTGCTATGATCCGCTTGCTCACCTGATGTGGTTCCACAGTTATAACCAGTGATCCTTTGTAAATCTCCCACAGCACGATCCATGCCTGACGTCTGGTACCGTCTATGAAGTCATCAGTAAGCCCGCCCTCTATCTTGCTTAAGCTCTTTGATTTGTTTTTCTTGCTGGATATAATCAGATAGTAGTCGTGTTCTTTAGTCTGAACAATTGCATCATATCGCCCGAACAGGTCAGTACTGAACATTGTGTGTATCATTATGTGGTGGCGTATCTTCCTTGATCTCCCTAGTAGATTGTCTATGAAGAAGCTTACGCATTCACGATGGTGATGCCGTTTCCTCGATGCCATTATCTATCACCTCACCTGATTTGTGGTCGCATACATGGTTGTATACACAATACATGCATTCTTTAGGTACACGCGGGCATGGTAAATCTGTTTCCTCTGGGGGTATTTTGTAGTTAATATGTCTGCATATCTCTTCTATCTCAGCTTGCATATTTGGATCTGCAGGCACTTCTTTTATGATGTAGCTATCAGAGTCTAAGAAGTTCCAGGAAAGATAGTACAGAATGAAGGCAGTTCTGGATACCTCTACATCTTTCATCGTAAAGAACCTCAAATAAGCCTGCACCTGGTATATATGCATAATATCTGGAAGCGTGTCCTTGACCTTTGCGCTATAATATGGCTTAATCTCAAGTATGTAAAAGCGACGCCCATCATCTGGGTCTCTTAGAATGCAGTCTATTTTTCCTACCACATTCCAGGTGTTGTCTATGAACGTAAAATCAGGTCTGGAGAATGTGAGTCCTGTACTCACCAGACGTTCACATATGTATTGATGAGCTACTCTACCATGCATAAACTGCTTATATGTCTTGAGGTCCAGCTCTCTTGGTTTTACCGACGTGTTGTACTTATAATATAGTTTTCTGTAGCATGAGCCTATATCGTGCATTGAGATCTTGCCTGAGTCTCTTACGCCCCATGTCTCTCCTACAAGCTCCTCTATGTACTTGTCCTGTATCTTTGATTTAAGCATGTCTATTGTTATCACTGGCATCACCTCCTGTGTTATTTGGTTTTATCTTAACATTAGACCTACATCTTGGACATGATGTATAATACTGACTCTTGCCTCTATAATCCCACACATACCCGCATTTGTTGCACCTGCACTCCATTATGCTCACACCCCTTCCGGGATTATTGTGTTCTCAGTCATCTTAGCTTTGCGCACTACAGTTCTTTCGCCCTTGAAATATGTCTGCTGGACTCTAACTGCATCTTCATATGTGTCCGCACCTGCCAGCACTTCATTAGTACCAGAACGTACAATGACATATACCTTCCTGGTCATATTTCCACCTCTCAAAAGTACCCCTGCTGTTCGGGTTTTGGTCTCTGCTTTTTCTCTTCCTCCACAGTCCTTACTTTGGCATACTTTAATGACTCATACAGTCTACCATACTTCTCTACCAGCTCCTGTTCTGTCATGTAGTCATCAACAGAACATACTTCATAGATCGAGAGAATTTCCGCTCTGGAAAACGTGTTATAAAATGCACGGCGTATCTGTTCTGGAGAAAGCGCAGCGATTATCCTGCGCTCCATTTCTCCGTTGTCGTTGACGAATCTTACCTCATATATTTTGTACACTTTGTCGTTAATCAGCGTTTCCATATTCTTTTCCAGAATGTCTATTCTCTCTCTAAGTTCTGCGTTTGCTGCCAGCAATAGTTCATTCAATGCTCTAAGCTGTTCATTCACGGCCCTGAGTTCTGCTATTATATCTCTGTTTTCGTTCATACATACATACATACATTACAAGTATATAAACCTTTTGCAACTACTCTCGGATCGGTTTTAATGTTTCGACTCTCACAACACGGCCAAACGGAGCCTGTCCTATCTCGGATAGTGTAATCCATAGAACGGGATATCTTGGAGGCCTGCTTGGGAACTCTACATCCAGATCTGTAAGGTACACCATCGCGTCTGGTTCCCATCTGTATTTCCACCGCTCAAAGTATTCGAACACTGGTCTGGTATCGCTCCCACCACCACCAGTAACCTTGATCTTGCCTACTTTGTCTCCATTTGTAAGTATCTGTTTATCTGGTGGGATATTATATGCTTCAATAGCAACGCCCGCATCACATGGGAGCACCACAACTTCCAGGATTATAGAGCTATCTAAGAGATTCTGGATTGCAGTCATAAATATGTTCAGCTGTTCATCATCGATACTTCCAGATGTATCTATGCCTACTGCCAGCCTTATTGCTTCTTCCCTTCTCCGTCCTGGAAATAGAAACTCTGGACCCTCACCTTCAACACCTGCAGCAGTCCTCCGTCCAGGCACTCTGTAAGTTGTCTCTCTGGTCTTTACATTGTAAACAAAGTCAAACAGGATTTTTCGCCAGTCAACCACTCTGGCCTTATAGATTTTATAAATACGCTGCAACCATGCTGGTAATGAGCCTCTTGCCTTGAGTTCTGCGTCTTTTGACTCTTCGAAAGATTCCAGTACCATCTCTTTTATCTTGTTTTTGAATCTTCCAAGAGATGCCTCATCTTTGAACTTTGGTTCTATGTGTTCGTCGAATGGTTTGCATTTCTTGATCTTACCTTTCTTCTTGGGGCCTTCTCCATCACCATCTCCACCATCGCCGTCACCGCCTCCTTTTATGAGCTGGTCATATATTTGTTCTGCAGACATACCTGTGTATGCTTCGTTATAAAGTGCGCCCTTTGGTACATATCCAAGTATATCTGCAACTAGCAGGTTAACTGCATAGTCTGTGGCCATGTTCCATATGGCAGGATTCCTGTCCTCCCGTCTTATCATGTGCTGGAATATCACATGGAATATCTCGTGGATCAATACAAATCCAACACCAAGAATTGAGTTGAGTTCCTCAAAATTTGGATCCAGAAACATTCTGGGATTCATGTAAATTACATATCCATCTGTACCACCAGGCATGGGAAAGTTCGAGTCATACTTTATAGGCAATCTGCTCAGTACACTGACAAGAAATGGAGAGTCTTCATAAAGTCTGTCCCGTACAACATTACACGCATACACAACTTCCTTTTCTGTCTTGAATATCGGACCTGTCGATATGCCTCGGTTGCTTCTTTCTATCGCATCTTCCTCAGCAATACTGGACTTCTTCTGTTCAGCCACTTACTCACCCTGAGATCTTATGAATCCCTTTGGCTCTATCACTTTCACAAGCTCTGGCGCATTTTTGATTAAGAACTCCATAATCTCTGCATAGTTCTCTTCTGGCTTCCTGTTCTCAACTATAAGATTATAATGCCTGATTATCTCGTTAGCAAATGTAGATGCTTTTATGTACCCTGCACCTGCTTTGGCATCAAGATACATTCTCTGGAATATTTTGGTAACAGTTGTTGCGGGTTCTACATAGCTCATTTCGTAGCGATACAATCTCAGGTCAGCCAGGTATGTAAGGTATAATGGAACTATCACATCTATACACAATACCTGCATCTCTGACATACCTGCAACTGACCCAGCCACTCTTCTCATTCTGGTTCTTATCTCTGCAAGAGACGGCAATAGAGGCACTGATCTCTTTTCTCCTTCCAGAACTACAGGTCTGTTCATCATTCCCTTTACAATATCGCTGATTCCAGGGAAAAGGTCATCTGGGTCGGCTTTGCCAGTGACTATCAGGCCAACGTCGTTTGTTAATTTCATCGCAAAATGCAGGTTCATGCTTACTCTGGAATCCATAAAGCTCCATCCCTTCCCAGTCTCTCCTTCTTCTCCAGGTTTGATACCCATTCTGACCGAGATGAACTTGATATAATCCTCGTATTCTTTCTTGGCTGCTTCATAGCTTTTCTTCTCGCTTAACATTATGGCTAGAATGACATCCTCTTCAGTGTCTATCCTGTACAGATGCTTTAATTCGCCTTCTTCCACTTTCACGAATGTGGTAAGCGCGGTCTTCAAGTCTGGAGCCTTTATCGGAAGATAAGACTGTGACATAAATGACCTGCCTGCACTCGGACCAACAATACCAGATGCAATATTAAGCATCAGATCGTACCATAGATAGTTCTTGCCTGGCACTGTATTTCGTGCCATTTCATAAATTACATCTGAGGGATTGAACTTATATCCAGCAGCTTCCTGTATGCGATCACTTACAGCCCAGAGTACGCGGCTTAAGAACTCCCAGCTTCGCGGTGTAGCGCCTGCAATATCTCTATCCATATCAAAGTCATATAGCTTGTCCCTGTTCCTGGTTATAAATGAAATTATAGTTGGATGTACGCCTGCTCTCTGTGCATAGTAAAGCCAGTCGTCTACATCGTACTTAAGATAGATATGTGTGAACCTGTTCTTTAGTGGAGCTGGCATAGGCGATACTGCCCGTGTAACTGTTGGCGGATTTCCAGCCGCAACAATAAACACATTATCAGGCAGTACAAAATCTCCGATTGCACGATCAAGGACAAGCTGATACGCTGCTGCCTGAACTTCTCTGGATGCCGCATTTACTTCGTCCAGGAACAATACATATATTTCCTTCGGGTCTAGTTTCTTAGCCACTCCTGGAAAGAATATTGGTGGAGCAAACCTGGTTGCATTTGCAGCGCGATCAACATATGGGAAGCCGCGCACATCTGAAGATTCCAGTGTAGAAAGACGCACATCCCTCAGTCTGTCAAACATAACTTCGCGTACCTTTTCAGGTGTAGCATCTTCCCCTAGCTCTTCTCTAACAATTCTTTCAACAACAGCACGAACGATAAATGACTTCCCAATACCTGGATCTCCCCATATCATAAGTGCAGGAAGCCTTGATGCCCTGTAGTTCCCGTTCTTGTCTTTCTGTGAGAAATAGAAGTACAGATAGTCCTCAAACTGTGAAGGAGTTAGCGTCATCTGCTTGAACTGGAGCGTCTCGTACTCTTCAGAACCCATTTCCTCTGCTTTATCTGCCATGATTATTCACCCCCGTATGGTCCTCTACTACACACCATTTCCTCTACTGACAATCCAAGCTTTCTCAAGCCTTTAGCAGTCTTCGGCTTTATACCCGCACCTTTCAGGAATACTGCTTCTTCTGCAGTAAACCCCGCATCAATCCAGGTAAGAGCTTCAGACAGTGCTATATTGTGTCTTATAAAAACTCTTGCATCGGTTTCGTCGACACCTGCGTCTAAGAATTTCTGCAACCATGCCATTTTATAATTAACTTCTGAAGGGCTCATGTTTTGATAAATAATTTGCCCATATATAAGAGTTGTTCTTGAAAGCTGAAACACAAATTCAGTCTTCTCTGAACTCTTCTTCCTCCTCTTCCTCACCCAGCAAGCTATCCAAAATCTCTGCAGTATTATCTATGATCAAACCGAGAAGATTTACTGGAGCCATAAGAAGCTTTTTAGTCTGATCTATCTGATTCTTTCTAGATTGCCTCATTGCTTCTCGCGTATCCTGTCTCCTGGGAGCGGGTCTATCTACGTCTTGATATCTATCTCTTTCAGGCATCTCAACCGCTTCAGGCACTTCTTCAGACTCACCAGTTGTCAGCTCACGCTCAAGACGCTCAAGCTGCTTGCTTGTATCCATGTCAAGTTCCTGTTCCTCCTGCATAATTTCCGGCCTGGGTTCTTCCTCGAGCTGTGGCGCTCCAAGCTCCTCTTCGCCCTCTTCACTCTCATATGTAGCTTCTGTCTCAAGTTCATCTGCAGAAGACATTTCATAGCTTCTACTGGCTTCTACTGCACCAATCTCAGTTTCGCCTCCAGACTTCTTCGGCGGGCTCAGAGCTTCCTGTAATTCTCTCTCATCTGGCTCAAGGTCAAGTATGCTCTTTTCCACAAACTCTGTGATTGCGCAGCCTCTCTCGTATTTTTCCCATATTTTGTGAAGAAGGGGGCGGATCTTCTGGATATCGTACTTTTCCTTGGGATAATAGACGCTCTTGACAACCGTCTTCCGCTTGTTTTTATCGAACCCAACCTCGACCACAACATCATCGTCCGCGCTTGTGGTTACCTGAGCCACAAAATTTGCAGTTTCAGCTGGCTTGACAGTAACCCGATAAAACTTGTCATCTTCATCTACTGACATGCAGGCAACTGGCTTATCAGGAAGACACACTTCTCGCTTGTTGGCACCTTCCTTTACGTCAACCTTTTTATAGAATATTATTTTCCTTTGAGTCATCGAGTTTCACCTCTTTTTTAGGAGATGGCGGAAGTTCTACATTATCTTTTCGGTCTAATTCTTCAAGAACTACCTCCTGCTCAACCGTATTGTCTTCAGCTTTGTCAGGCAGCTTTATATTTTCAGGCTTTTCCATCTCAGGGAGCTGTGCCTGTGGCTTGGGAGACGGTGAGGCATCTCTGGTTTGAGCAGGACGCTGTACTTGCTCTACAGACTCTCTTGTTTGGTTCTGTATTGCGGCCTGTATTATCTGGTTTGCGGTGAATGCGTCTACGTCAGGCGGAAGCTGAATGCCTAGCATCTGCGCGAGCTGGATATATTCCTGCAGTTTCTCCTCTTCACTTCTTGATTCAGGGAATTCAGAGCTTATGGTTCTAGATTCCATCAGGTCCAGGTCTTTCTTAAGCCTTGGTAGTATGATTTGCTGTGCGAAGTCCTGTACAATTGTGTTCAGGGAGGCAGCCATTGAATTGATATTAGACAGCACAGTCTGTCTAAGAGCCTGCTTTGTGCTTCCTTTTGTTCCGGCGATTGGCTGTTCAGTCAATGGGCTGACGTTTACACCCAGCTCTCTGAGTAATGAAATCATAGAGTTCAGACGGTCCTTCATTGCACGGATCTCTCCAAGCTCTGAGGATATGTCGGACCCAGGTTTACCGGAGGTTACACGGTTTGCCAGCGCGGTGATTACCTTAGTCATCTGATTAATCTGCGCCTGTATTGAAGCGTACTTTTCGTTCAGTTCCTTTTGCATCATCTGCTCTTTCAGTCTTGTATTCTCTTCTGCAAGCTGGTTTATTCGTTCATCCATTTTCCTCAGCAATTCCGTAATCTGTGAGTTTTCTTTTTCTCCGATATCTCTGGCAAATTCCATGCGCTGTCTTTTTAATTCTGCAAGCTCTCTCTGGACTTCAAGCATCGCTTTCTCCTTTTGCACCTGTCGCTTTAATTCTTGTATTTCAGGGTCCACTTCTTCGTCATCTCTGCGAAAACTGCGTCTTCTTGGTAGAGGTGGGAGATCGTCATCCAGATCAAATTCATCTCGATCATCATCTCTCAATTGATCATCATCAAATCTTCTTCTCATTCCTGGTCTCTTGTCTTCAAGTTTGGTTTCCAGCATTATTGCCTTATTTTTGTCTACGCCAGTGATGTTGTGTACGACTGCCAGGTGTATCCCATGCTTTCGCTGTGCAGCGAAGTCCACGCATTCTGTGATAAACTGTTCAAGAGATTTTGTTTCTTTCGTCTTCTCTTTTACCTGGTTGTACAGCACAAGTATTTCTGGGGGTATGCGCATGTCCTTTACTGGCACTTTAACTTCTGTACCGTCCTTGGGCTTCTCCTCGCTTAACTCCACCTCAACACCCTCAACCCTCTTTGTTTCTGGTTCAGGGGCAGTTTCGTCTGTCTTCTTTAGATCTTCGAGCTCCTCATCCACCGGTTCAGCTTCTTTCTCTTTCTTTTTCTCGCTCTTATTATTTTCAGGCATATTCGATTCACCATCCTGACTGTCAGGTGCCGGATCCGCTTCCTGTCTTTCTTTTCTTCCCATGTACTTTTCAACGAGAGATTTAAGCATTCGCTGGTTAAATTTGCACCATTTTCTTTTTGGTATGTCAAATTCGTCATAGATTTTTCGGTACTCTTTTATGATCTGCGTCACTTCACGTATGCTCATATCAAAGAAAGCCGCCAGTTCTTCGCATGTTTTATCGATAGAGAGATGTTTGCGGATTGCTTCGTTGTATCTAGCGACTATACGTATCGCTATGTCACTATCTAGCGGTATCGGCACAATATATGGTAATACACAGGAGTATAAAAAGATATCTCAGCTATCTTAGTCGGTCTCTGTATCTTGTTCTTAGCCTGATTGGTCTGCACGTATAGCAGGACGTATATGGATATCCACGCTTGAGCATTGGTCTCAGGCTTGGGCCGTATATCGCTTTTATCTGTTCAATTATCCGCTGTCTCATCTTCGGATACATGCGTTCTCCAAAGAAGTTAATAGTGTTAGCTGGCAGGAGAAAGTCAAGGATATCACCTATAACTGGCACTACGCCTATAAGCGTATCTATAACAGTCAGTATTGTACGAAGCTCCTTGGCTTCATCAGACAGCTGCAGAGAATGTCCTACACGCGTTAATTCCATAGTGTCTCCAAGTATTGGTACAAGGCCAACAAGAGAGTCCACCAGGTCTGCGAGCATTGCGTCTGTTAATGTTTCCTGCTGTGCTCTGAAAAGAACATCGTTCAGGCGCTTTATTGCTTCATCTGGTGTTCTTGGAATTCGTACTACCTCGTCTGGCTGTATTATTAATTCTCTATTATTGCTCATATTCACACCTCTATTATAGATTGACAATCATCAAGCTCAAAGCGTTTATTGTCGGCAGTTTGTTAAATGGCATGTTTATTGGATATTTACCGAACAGATCAGTGCTGCTCAACTTATTTGCGAGTGTCGTGATAGGTATGTTTCCTACAGTTGTCTTTAGACCTGATATGTTTAGTGCAGATAGTACGTTTTTAATACCCTGTGAATCGATCGGAGGAGACTTCAATGCTCCTATAGAGTTGCATTTCTGGTTGAAGAGATTTATGTATGGACCAATAACGTCGTTGTCTATTGTAGTCAGGCAGTTGTATATGCCTGTGAAATTGGTGTTGACTGAATCCGCGAACGAGTTTATCGGAGTCATTATATTCTTCAGATAGTTTGCTATGCTAGATAGCTTTTCATCTAGCTTTATATTCGCTTTTGGCGCGGGTATGTTTGAAAGTGAAGTAAAGCTTGGCGCTGTGAACGAGAAATTAGCCAAAGCGTTTACTGTGTTGTTCATTTCACCATAGAGTGCTTCTAGGTCTGACTTGGCGGCGTTAATGGCATTGAACAGGTTATTTGAGCCGTCAAAGAAAGCCGTTTGCAGTGCCTTGAAGGTATCATATATATTTTGAAGAAGCGGCTTGATAAGCTGGTCATAAATCTGATACATGGCAGCAGCACAGTTGGCTGCGTTCTGAAGTCCTCGTTCCGGATGTTGCACGGTGCCAGAAATATACAGCTCATTTATCTTATTCAAAGCCTGACCTAATACGTCAATCAGTGAAGTCCCTGAGAAACTATATGTCGTGCCAGGAGTAACAAGGATTTCTTTCCAGTAAAAGCTCTTTGTATTTAATACCATGTTTGTGTATCTATAGATGTTCTCAGTAATCGCTGTGTTTTTCAGATTGTTTAGCGCGTTATATATTGTGTCAAAGTTCCCTTTTATTCTGTACATCCGATAGTATAAAGAGCTGAATCCAAGATTAGTGTTCTTTAATGCACCAACTATGTTGTTAGTGATCTGCGTTTTAAGCGTAGAAAAGCTGCTTGTAACAGTGGTAAAGTTGCCGACTATAGTGTCTTTTGTACTGCCGAGATAATCTATAACTTTTTGTATGTCGCTTCCTGCAGCGTATAAATACCAAGCAAATGCATCTACATTAGTCATATCCGACGTAACATAAAGCTTATTCTTTATATCACTGAGTGTTAGCGGGTTGCTTGTCGCAGCCTTCATTGTGTTTGCAAAGCTTGCCATGCTGTTGAACGAAGATTTAATATATCCAAATTGTGTCCTTAACACATTATTGGTTTTGTCTTTAAGTGTATTAAGTGTGTCAGATAGCTCTGCTGTGATAGAATTTAACAGATTTGGAAGGCCACCAGCGAAGTTTACTACTGCAATAAGATTGTCTCTCGTAGTTAACATCATATCTGGGATAACCTTCACAGCAGAAGCCATATTGTCTACATACGCCGGTAATGCGTTGAACGCGTCGTATGTGGTTGAAAATCTAGAACCGACTGCACCGCCAAATCCAGATACATTTGTGCTAAAGTCTTGAATGCCGCTCAAGTTTAATGCCAGATTATTAATGTTGCTCACGGCCGCTGACATGTTAGTTATGCCGGATAGCTTGGCCACTGCCTTGAGGCTTGTCGTAAGTCCTGTCAACCCCGAAACATCTAATATTGCAGGTACACTGTTAGCTAGCTTTGATACTTCTTGAAGTTTGCTTACATAGTCTGATAGGCCAGACACTTTCTGGAGCTTATCTGTGTATCCTGACAACTTGGATACATCTTTGAGAGCATCTACATAATCTGATAGGTCAGATACAGTAACTATTGCATTTGTCTTTTCATTCATTGCTCTCAGATTCTTGAACACATTGTCATCCATGTAGAACGAATCCAGCTTTCCATACACTTCAGCACTGCCGATTGCAATTCTTCCAGTTCTTGGTACTCCATTTACAGTGTATGTTCCACCACCAGAAATCAGTCTGAAGAAGCATGTGTCAGACACATAGTCCTTAATTCTGGATAAGTTCATCAAGTCCTGGAAGTTGCGTACTCCGATTTCGTCCAAGCCCGAGACCCTAAAGATCTGTTCCAAATCTGTTGTTAATGCGCACATGGTTATAACGATTACAACACACTATTTAAACGTTATTCCAAAAATGAGAAAGAAAAGAGTTTATGGTGTTGGTATGATATGCACGTTTCCGTTGTTATCTACCCACTTGAGCGCTCCCACGCCCTCGTTTTCTGTTGGGTCATAATAGATATATCCTCCGCCAGGATAGGTTTCTGGTAGCCCTGCGGAATTTACAGGGACTTTCATTGCTTTACCTGTAATCAGGACGAGCCCTACAAGAGGGCCAGCTTCTCCCATTTCTGGATTCATTGCAATTCCCGCATAATCTAAGCCGCTCATCGAAGTGAGGTATATGCTGTGCAAGTTCCTGCTTGCACTCAGTATTATCGAGTTTCTTCCATATCCTATTCCGCGCCTAATGTCGCTGTACGCCGAGCTCAGCACAAGAGAATGCGCATTATCGGGTATTTCTGGGAAATTTGAGGTATCCCCAGATCCCATGAAAATATGCCCTATGTCGTTCATATCTGTCATGAACACAGCTACTTTCCTATTGCCGCTCGGTGCTATCAGCTCATTTGCTTCAAGTCCCCACTCTTTTTTAGTTACCGCTGTGAACCCTGCAAGTTTCTCTTCCCTTTCTCGAGGTTTACCCAATATCTTGATTCGAGGCATGTTTATTCACCTTGAAAGCATTAAGGATAATAGGATATTTAAAGGTTATTCCAATTAGCTAAAAGAAAACATAAAGGGAAAAGGAGGAGGTTTCCTTTATCACAGCGTGTGTACGTTGCCTGCGTTATCCAAATAACACATTGCGCCGCTGCCGTTGTTTGCAGTTGGGTCGTAGTACACACAGCCTGGTTTTTTGAGGTTGTCTGGTAGCGAGCCGGAATAAGCTGGTATTTTTATTGCCTTGGCATTGCAATATATCAATCCCTTCAGTGGAGTTCCGCCAACATCAGGGTTCAAATAGATCCCTGCAACGTCTGCTTCATGCACGGCCTCGATGTTTAGCGTGTGGTTGTCATTAGATGCAGACGCAAGTATAGCTGCTCTGCCTTTAGGTGCCGTTCCACCAGGAGTGCCAAAAGCCGTACAAAGCGTGAAAGAGTTTGCTCCTGTCGGTGCACCAACAAACTGAGATCCAAGTCCTGTAGTTATTGCAAAGTGCCCAAAATCTTTAGGGTCCGTGGTCAGCAGATTTATCGTGTTTGCGCCTGACATACCCACTATCTTATTTAGCTTCAGTGTCTGTGTTACATACGTCGGCTCTTCACCCGGCCTAGGTACGCCTGCTAACGACACCATAGCTTTTGTTTCCACTGACGCACTAAATCCTGCAAGTGCTTTTGCTGCTCTTCCGTCTCGAGCACCAAGTAAGGTATATGACGGCATATTTATTCACCTTGCTAATCCCAATGTGGCGGTAGTATTTAAGTATTATTCCATTTTTCTTACACAACGGCCGTATTTCGCTTTTCTGGAACAAGGCATAAATACCACCAAAGATATTCTCTAGTGGTGGTATTATGGTAGAACTGGATCGCGATGAAATTCGCCGTATGGTGGCGGACATGAACAGGATCTATCTCAAAGATATAGATCCAGAACTCAGGCTGAGAGTGTACATCAAGGAGATACGTGAAAATGAATATAGCTGCAGGGCAGTTATAGTCTCATCCACACCAGGCGATTATGCAATAATATATGATGGAATTAGCCTTGATGAGCTTGGTACTGCCCTTTTAGCCGTATATCCTGTCCTGAGGCTGTTCTGGGAAAGAAATATAAGAAAGGAACAGAAGCAGGGCTAACTTTAAACTTATTTCTTTTGCTTTTAAGAGGTTTTTTCAATCAAGAAGGTCTTATCACATGCACTTAACCCAAAAAACCTTGTATTCTTTGAGAGAATCAATCCTGCTTGAAAATTGAAGTAAAGCAAGACTCCGATTTTCTCTTTTTCATTTTTCCCTTTCCTAAAACACATAAACAAGCCAGCTTAATTTCGGCTCATTTCCGTTGATTTTACGGGGTTTTTCGAGGCAAAAAGGTATTACGACACCTCCTGCCCTTACAACTCCTTTGTTTCTCTTTGTACCGCATTGTAATGCAATGTGTGCGGGAAGTCTAGACTTTTCTCCCCCCCTTAAACCCCCCATGATTTTATGCAGTCTTATAAGCAGCCTTATATACAGCCTTATAAGCTGCCTTATTATCTTATTTTATGCTGCCTACAGCTGAATGCTGTATTAAGTAGTAATATAAGCTGGCATTCATATAACTAATCCTATTGTTTTAAGCATGCTTAAGCAGCTTATATATCTGCTTATTAGCTGTATCTAATTCAGCTGTTACTGCATTCAGCTGTAATACCATATATAAGGCAGCTTAAATTAGTTAACTAAGTCCTATACTATATCTGTTAATAAACAGCATTCACCTTAAGTACAGCTTATAATACAGACTATAAGGCTGCTTATAATAATGATAATAAGCTGAATGCTGAATATAATATAATAATTTAATATTATTATTTATTATTAATATAATTAATATTAATATTATTAATTAATTTATTATTCCTTTTCCTTTCCTTTTCCCCTTATATATCCCCTTATCCTATCCTTATCCTTATTAATTATAATAATTATTAATAATAATAAGCAGCTGAATGCAGTCTTATAAGGTGAATGCAGTCTAATAATATTATATATATTAATAATTATAAGCTGAATGCCAGCTATTAATAAATAATATATTATATAATATACTAAGACAGCATTCAGCTTAAGGTCTGTATATAAGCTGTCTAATAAGCTGCTTAATAAGCTGATTAAGATAAGGTTACAATAGAATAGAATATGAATGCAGTTTAAGGTGAATGCAGTCTAAGTATATGATTATAGTTCTGCTTCTGTATCTGGGTACTTAAGTATAAGCATTTTCTTTAATTCTCTTACGTATTGACTTACAGCTTCACTTAAAGAGTTATAAGTTACATTCCTATAATCAAACCAGGTAATAGGAATAGTGTATAAAGTACACTCTTCAATTAGTTTCTCTGTTTCAGGATATTCTCCTGATTGTAAGCAGGATTGAGTTAGTGATAAGTCTATAGCCTTAGGTAAATCAGAGTACATGTGTATGTCATCTAAGTTAACAGGAATACATGCTGCACCATATATACCTTTAGCGGTTACATAATCCTTCTTACCAACTTTCATATAACCTATTCTTATACCTTCTTTCTTGGCCATAACATATAAGTCATTATAGTCTCTGGCATTAAATTGAGTAAGTAAATCTTCAAGTGGACCTAATGCAACTAAACCTGTAAATGGTTTAGTCATAGGATCATTATACAATTCACCAAGTACAAAGGTTTCTACATAATCCACATCAAATAAAGACTGCAGTACTCTCACACCTTCATCAAATAACATAGCAGCAGTCTTATCTGGTGTCTGTACAAAGATAAGGAACGTATCGTATTTAGTTTTTCCAGCTTTTCTTGCAGGGCTATTCTTAGGGAGATGGATAGTAGCATCAATGGTAAGTGGATAAGATACTGCAAAGAACTCCAGATCATCGGAGATGAGCAAAATCTTTGGCTTCAAATGGCCGTACTGGTCTCTGGGCGCATCTTTAGATACGATTAAGGATCCCTGCCTGGTTTCTAAAATATCAGTACCGATCGTCCTGCGAATCTGCTCAATCTGTTTTGTGTACCTAAGGTGGCGGAATGGATATCTCTTTTTGATTGCGTCTAAATTAATCTTCTCAGCCATGATTATGGATGATGTGATCCAAGTATTTAAGGGTTGTTCCAAGTTTTGCTGCAGAAATTCCTGTGATTTTCTTGATAACGACATAATTATAAAAATGGTAGTATCGGAATTCTGGACATATCGGAAAATTAGTCATTTTTCGGTTTTCGGAATACTGGTTGTCAGGGTTTCAGATGTTTTCGGAACACTGGTTTCCCAATCGGAGGCTCTGGCTTGCTACGTTGATTTTCGATGCATTTTTTCGGTGCGTAGAAGAATCATACTGGCTTATTTCCCTGTTTTCGGCGCGGAATTTCTCCGATTTTTTTGCATCGGAAATCAATACGGGTTTTGCATGAAAATCCCGCTATAGTATGCGTAATTTCGGCTCGACCCGTATTGCAAAAAAAATTGCATGAAATCGGGGATTTTGCTCGATTTTGGTGTTCTTGATGGCCAGAATCCCGAAAGCACATGCCAGTATGCGAAAAAACGTAAAATCCCGGATAGCCAGAGTTCCGAAAGCGTATGTACAATTATTGTTAACCGAAAAGTTAAAATATATGTTATAAATTAAGTACACATGCAAGGAGGCGCAAAAAATGAAAGGTATCGATTTCGACGACGATGACGCAATAGAAGTTAATGTAGAGGACATAATATACGTACCGCCAGAACCTCCATTCAAGAATTTTGCATCCTGGCGGGAATTCCAGCAAGAGACTGTCCAGCGTATACTTCAATCACCAAAGCGTTTCATTCTACTTAATGCTCCAACAGGATCTGGCAAATCCCTGATTGCTATGGCTACAGGACGTCTCGGGGGATTTACAAAAGTTATTGTAGTTACCCAGACGAAACAGCTACAGGAGCAATATATGGCTTCATTCAGCGCAGATCCAAGCCTTGATGGTGCGCTGGTAAAGATCACTGGACGAGATAATTTCCGGTGTAAAGCCACAGCTGGAATGGTATCTTGCGCGGAAGCACGCTGTGTGTTTGATAAGAAGTTGACTTCTAACAACCCAAGTAAAGCATGTCCGCACTATCTAGCACTATCTGAAGGAGATATTGAAAATGCATGCACGTATTATCTGGAAAAATCAAAAGCAGCCAGAGCAAAGTATGTTATCACAAACTACTCGTACTACTTATTAAGCCGCTCATGGCTCTTAGCTGGCACCTCTAATCCACTGGTTGTATTTGATGAATGCCATACATTCGAGAAGACAATGGATAGCATACTTGCAGTCAGGATACGCAGAGATACAGAATTTCCCCCGGATATCACAACAGACGTGAAGAAGGTAATGGATATTCTTTCTGAGGAGATCCAGAACGTGGAAGGGCGGATAAATGAGATCAAGAAGGAACTACAACAGCGAAAGATCTCCGAGCTGTCTGAACACTATAAAAAGCTCGTTTCAGAATACCAGCGTCTTGAGCGCCGCCATGAAAGGCTGAAGGTGTTACTGGGAAACATAGACATCAAGAAGTACGTAATATCTGCAGAGAAGACAGAAAAAAATTATGTGTTAAGCATTGCTCCACTCTGGTTTAATGAATACCTGCCAAGGATGATGTATTCCAGCAACAAAATGCTGTTTATGTCCGCTACTATTTTACAACCACTCATATTTGCCAGAGTATATGGCATTGATGAGAATGATATGGAGTATCTGGAATTACCATGCACGTTCAACATCTCAAACAGGCCAATATATATAAACCATGTTGTGGGCTGGATAACTAAGAAGAACCTGGAAAGCATGCTTCCTGAACTGGTGAGAAAGATTGACGAGATTATTTGCATGTATCCTAAGTCAAGAGGGCTTATACATACAGTAAACTTCGCAATCAGCAAATATATCAAGGAACACTCTGCGTATTCAGATATTATGCACACTCATGAATCTGACAGAGACCGGATTGCAGCTTTAAATGAATATCTTGCAGCGGATCCTCCATCTGTGCTTATGTCTCCTTCTTATGAAATAGGTCTGGATCTACCAGGCGATAAGTGTAGCTATATCATATGGGCAAAGATGCCATTTGCGGATCTGGGAGATAAGCGTGTGGCTATGAGGCTACAGGAGTATCCGCAGTGGTATCAGTGGAACACTGTATGCAGGTTTATCCAGGGAAGTGGTAGAGGCTGGAGATATGAAAATGATCGATGTGATGTTTATGTACTGGACGGACAGTTTTTCAGAGTATTTGAGAGCTGCAATTCTATGTTCCCCGAATATTTCAGGAAGCAGGTGACGGGCCGGACTAGAAAAGCTTAAATACTACCTAGGTATTACCTATTATTGGTGTAATCATGCCGGGAAAAACAGGGAAAAACATAGAAGCAAGCTGGATATGCGGATTATGCAAGAAAGCATTTACGTTCCCGATTGAGAAACGCATTGTAGTACAGACACTGGTAACGAATGAAAGTGGTATATCAATGAACATGTATTTGTTTCCTCTGTGCGATAAGTGTTATAACAAACTGCTTAAAGGTACAGAGACACACAGCAAGGCAGAATGCATTAAGTGTGGCAAGACGGTACTTGAGATGACTCTGTCCGAGAATATATATTTTATAGTACTGGAAAAGGAAGAGCTCAAAAGTGCTAATCGTGTTATATATGCCCACAATTCGGGTATATTATGTAAAAAATGTGCAGAGGTGTTTATTCATGGATGAAAGAAAAAAGATAAAGCGAATAAGGATTACAATAGAGCTGACGAAATCCAAAGTAGACATACGCTACAACTACGGTCTGGGAAATCTGTTCACAGACCTGCAGCATCTCCCGAAAGACGTTCAAGGATATGTAAGAGAACTGGAACAGAAGCTTGACCAGAAGCTTGGACCGGTTGTGAAAGAGCTGGAAGAAACCATAAAGGAGGTAAGCTAGATGAAACGAAAAGAAAAAGATAACAGAGAAGAGCTGGCAAATCTCGTTAAAGACGACGAAGAGAACGTGTCCATACTGACTATATTTGCGGTAAAAAGGGCACTCAAAGAGCTTATAGAACGTAAGCTTGATGTCAGCAAAATGGACATCGTACCAAAGGAGATTGTGGATAACCTGGCAACAAACTTATATTCCGCAGCTTGCGCTTCTGGTTCATTTGTAGCAACAAACATCCGAATCAGTGCTTCGTCAGATGAGAAAAGAGACAAGACCACGGAACGCATAAACAAACTTCAGGACCTGATTATAGAGGCAATCTACGAGGTATATAAAGACACAGGTCTGATTGTAAGGTCCAGCGATGGTATAAAAATAGTATCTGACGATGAAACGAAAGTGCTGCCCATTGCAGATGAAATCATGATTGCGCTGATGACTACGGCAGGATCAGTGGCTTCATATGGACCACATATGCACAAACGCAATATGGCTATACTCGGCATTATAGCACAGAATGATGCTATAATTGGATCGATAATCGACAAAGAGAACTCGTCAGACAAAGGAAATGATATGTACCGATAATGGTCTGGTGTTGCGGAATGGCGGTGTGGATGAAAACAAACATGTTAGGGGTGCTCCCTTCCCCCTTTGCCATGTTTTTACCTCCCTTCTACCATTTCCGGCATCAGTCACCTCTGCACCGCCACGCAGAACACCAGGAGGCGATAAAATGTCTGAAGAAAGCAGAAAAAAAGCAGAAGTTGTAATGCTGGACGAAGAGTCTATTTCGCTGGCAGAAGACACAGAAGAGAAAGAACTACTTGAGCTGGAAAGAGAACGTCTGAAGATCTTGAAAGAGGAAGCAGAAGCTCTGAGAAATATAGGGCAGACCCAGAAGAGCGATAACGCTGATACAGAAACAGGCAAAGCTAAAAGAGAGAACAGCTTTGTCTCGTGGGTCAAGGATAAGCTCAAGGGGGGAAAAGAATGAAAACCAAAGAAAAGCTACCAGAATGTGTGGTTGAGCTAGTCCAGAAGATCAAGCACAACGAGCCGGTGAGCGAACAGGAGCGGAGGCATATTATATACAGGATTGCACCACTCCTGGCAATCAGAGCTGCTGAAAGATACTGTAAAGACCGGGAACTGAATATGTCTAAAGATATCCTGTACGCAGCCGAAGGTACAGTGATCGAGCTAAACAAATGGATTGGTAGATTCGTAGATCGGGTTTCGAAGAGCCCAGGAGAGGTCAAGAGACTTTATACCAGACTAGTTAACAAAGTGGTGAAAAAACTGAAAAAGAACATGAAACACATCGAAACAAGAGAAGTCATAGACTGGAAAGTGACTAGATCAAGTAGAGGATACTTTATACGGTCTCCTAAAGGTAACAAATACTGGTCTTTCGAAGGACAGACATTCTATCAGGATATCGGGCCTGGGGAAAGTATAACAATACAGAACGAAGACCTGGTAGATATACTACGCCACAAAGTGGAAATGTACAACATTATGAATAAGATAGAGCTAGAGCTGGCCGGGAAGAATGTAGAAGAATGGTCAAAACGATATACAATACTAGGGCTCCACAATGGTGGAGAAATAAAGCTAGGAGAGACTGATTCAGAAGAAGCAGCAAAGAAAATTGCTATCTTCTTTGGATTTTTGATTGCATACGACAACGTCGTCGTCATAGAAAACAAAACTGGAGAAACAGTGTTTTCTTATAACGCACTAAAAGCAACAGCCAATATAAAGGACATAATAGCAGACATGCTGAGAGAAAGATTCACGGTTAAAATAGACAAAGAGAAGGAAGAATGGGATACTGGAGATTGCTGGGAGGTATAATCACCATCTCCCAGTCCCGCGTATCCCTACAGGCTTGAATTTTCCGAACAGATCTATATTTGCATTCCAGATTTCTTCTCCAGTGGCCTTATCAATCACTACTACGTTCGCCAGATTCTGTCTTAACGCGATTTCTTTAGCTTCCCCTATAGCTAAACTCGCTGTATCGATATCGTCATACATGGTATACATTTCTCCAGTCTCGTCTTCTACATCTATTCGATAGGACATTGTGTCACCATTAGACAATATGTGCAACAAATACTTAATCTTTGTCCTCGAAAAGCCTAAATATTAGAACGCATATATTCCTTCGATGTTGGTTAACCTGAAAGCCGTAAGCAAGGAGATACATATAGATGATCCGAAGAGGAGCATGACCATTGAGTACAAAGGAGTATCTGCAAATCTGAGACATGTAATTGATCTTGCCCTGTCGCCTGACTATTCTCTTATCAGCAACTATGCCCGCGTATTGCTTAAGAACTACTTATGGCTTGTATCAGAAGGCGGAAAATACGGTCGCATTGTTTATAAAAGCGACGATCTGGAAAGAACATTCATTCTCCAAGGAGATGAATTTGTATGGTGAAAGCATGCCCGTTTTGTGGTTCTACAGAAATCAGAAGCGAGCCAGCGAATGTAAAGAGGATACAGAGGATGCTACAGTCTGGAAAGCTGACTTCAAGCGCGATATCAGCTCTGGGCCATGAGCCAAAGAACATAGACACCTGCGTGATATGCGGGAGTATATTTTTGGAATAAGGTTTATTTAACAGCAAGGTATTTTCCTATTGATGTCAGAAAAACTCACGACCAGGTATGATGTTCTGGACAGGAATGCTATAGAAAGAATTGGATTGACTAAAGAAGATCTAGACATCATTCTAAAAGCAAGTCTGGAAATGGCCAGACAGGAAGTCTCAATTGATGAAGGCATTGAGATTATCAAGTACGGAAAAATGCTGGATCCAATATATGGCGAAGATGGATGTGCAGTATGCAGACCAAAGAATGGGGGACCAGCCACCGTTTACTGCGAGAAAGGATATTATACAGGACCGGTTGTCATGCTCTCCGATGTTATAGATAAGTGCGAGGAAAGCGGTGGTAGACTGCTGGGCACAATTCATACTCACGCCTTTGGGATGCTTAGACTATCTGAGGCAGACTTAAGAATACCTTCTAATGAGCGTATGGATTTCGCTGGTCTGGCAGTATGCATACGCAGGCTTGAAGATTACGCCCAGTATGGCGTCGCCCTGTATGAAACAGAAAAGCTTCCGGATCCAGAAGACGTATGGTGGGGATTTGCAGAGAAGTATGCGCTTGGTATGGTAATTGCCTACGCATACTATGTCCCAAGCAAGCGGGCTATTAAGGAGCTAGCAGAAGAAAAGGGAATATCTGAAGAAGAAGCAAGAGAAGCATTATCAGAATCTGCTGCAGAAAGTCCCGAAGAAGTTGAGCTTATAGTTCCGGACCCAAATCGCTATACTGAATTTCTGGAAGAAGTGGATCGATGGATTGGTAAACCATTTTTGAGATTGTTTTGGTACGAAAAAAAGTAGAAATATTTATATACTTGTTTTGTTATAACTTTAATTATGACGGCTATAGATTGTCCTAAGGGCCATAGAACTGTAGCGATGTACTTCAGACTACCAAGGTCTACAACTTTGCACCCTGTAGAAGGGTGGAGATACTGTATACACTGCAAGAAATGCTACAATGTGAAGGAATGCAAGGCAATGGACGATTCTGGTAGATACTTAAGGTATCGCTACATAATCCACAGGGGAAAGAAGGAGCAGGACGGAAGCAAGCCAACTAATCTGGAGGAGTTTCAGCAAAGTGAGAACAAAGCTTAAATACTTACAATCGTATTGTCTTCCAGTGATAAACATGCCCATAGATGAATTGATCAAAGAGCCAAAGCTGTTAGATCATAAGAGAACAGATGGTGGAGAGGTCTACTACATAGAAGACGCAGAAGGAAGACAGATTGAGATCTGGTTCTATTATGACGAAGAGTCTAATTATTATGTCGTAGAAGTGATAGTAGAAGGTGCAATAGACTGGCATGGGACATACGAAACAAAGAGAGACTATATGCGTCTGAAAAAAGAGTTGATCAGCAAATATCCAGACCTAAGAGTAATAATCGAGGAAATATGGTAGACTATGCGCAAGCCATTTGTTGTTGAGCGCAGGTTTCCGACTCTGGATGAGGAAGTATACGTTGTTAGATCGATTGACGGAGATGTTATTGAGATCTCGCTGCATCCAGTAGACGATGAGTGGGGCGTCGAGGTTAAGATCAACGGTGTCGTTAGATACTGGGAAACCTATTCATCAAACGAAGAGCTTGCGGAGATATTAGATATACTGAAAAAGATGTTTCCGGTAATTGAAGATGTGATCAACCAGATCGGCTAATATTGATATCTGATCTGATAGGTTCTGGAACCGATAAAGTCTCGACAATTATCTTTTTATACCTTTTTGTTATATCCTTTAGTTGATGTACATCATCGAGCAGCATACTTATAAATTTTATGCGCCGCCAGAATTGAAATCTGAGGCGGATCTAAAGAGCTATGTAAATCAGGTGCTTGAGCCGGTGCTGGATCCTGAATTGCTGAGACTGATGAAAGACGCAAAATATTTGATACACCTGGATGAATATGATTACGATGCTGGAGGTACTGTCTCTGTGGAAATAAATAGAGTGATAAGGAGGTAGTTGAGTATGCCCTGGATAACTAATGTTGATTTGAAAAGCCTGAGTACACGCCTGCATAATAGTGGGTGGAAAGGCAGCCAGCCACCATATATCTTTGCAGTGTTTTATTCAGAGACGTGTCCTGTATGTAAGAAAGCTATTGTTATCCTGAGACGGATGTACAAAGAAGCAGAAGATACAGACAGACTGAATGTGCTGCTTATCAACGCAGAAAATCCTGAAGTTAGCCAGTTCCTTAAATACAAGCAAGGCACAGATGACGTCCAGGTACCGTACATTATACTATATAAGTCTGGCTACTTTGTAAAATCATGGCTGGGAATTACACCACAATTCTTCGAGATCGGCGAAATTATGGCTAACATAGTTCATGGACAGAATCTGAAGCTGAGCAGAAGGCAGCTGGAACAGGGAAGGGAGAAGATTGAAGTTGTCAATGCACATTAGAACGCTGTACTGGATATTTTCGAGAGCATTCGACAGACATCCTGTGCTGTTGATGTTTGCTATCGGGTTTGCTATGGCACCAGTACTTGATCCTGGATTAGGCGTATCATTAAGAACAATTCTGGTGTTTCTTGTCTCAAGCGGCCTGGCATTGATAGCAAAGAAGCTATACATGCTGGAATATTGCAGCACCTGCAAAAGAATAGAATGCGACCGTAAATCAACGGTCAGCTGTCGTAAAATCTCAATGCATTCAACAGTTCTTGCAGCAGTGAGCTTCTTTTATAGCATGCGCCTGGAATCTGCTTACGCACCTCTGGTCGCCGGACTGCTTTTGTTTATACTCGTACCGCTACTGGCCTCTTCGCGTGTTCTTCTCTGTCGTCATACTCCTGATGAAGTAATGAATGGTATTGTACTGGGTTTGATTACGGGAATATATGCGGCAGCGTGGATGATCTAATCTGCAAATGGGAAAAATATATATACCTATAATGTATATGGTATATTGGTGAACAACATGGCAAAAGATATAGAAAAAAGGCTGGAGGAAATCGAATACAGGCTATCCAGGATCGAGGAGGCTCTGTTCGGCGTTCGGAAAGGGGACAAGAGATCAATAGCATGGAAAATAGACCATCTGATGAGCCTGGACATCGAAGAAGCGTTGAACGACCTGTACGGTGACAGGCGTTCTATAACGATAGTTGGAAAACTGGTGGAAGACCCGTTCGAGGTGAAAAAATGAAATCGAAAGAATACTGGGTATTAAGCAAGGCATCGATTTCAGAGAGAATACAATATGCCAGCAGTAAAGAAGAAGTAGAGCGTGAAGGATATCCAATCCAAGCTCGTATCAACGATGATGACACGACAATGGAACTTCGTGGATTTAGATATTTCGTATACGGTGAAGGTTGCAAATACGAAGTAATTATCAAGGAAATAAACAATAAATGCGATTACTGTATCAGAATTGGAATACAAGGAGCAACAGAGGTAGGCGAAGACATAACAACAGTAGCATTCGGATTGAACGGAAAAATAAACATCGCAAAAATACCCAGTTATATAGTAAAGCGGATACTGGATGCAATAAGGAAGTTTGATTTAATACAGAGTGCTGAACTTGCAAAAAGATATACAAAAGACAGTAAGACGGAACTACCCAAGTAGACTTTTTGATGAAATATATGAATATAACGATGGAGGCTGGGATTTGATTGGTGATGCGGAATTAGCTGAAAAAATACTGGACGCAATACACAAGTGGGGGGTGAGAGAATGACTGAAGAAAATAATAACAAGAGCAAAGAAGAACTACTACGTGAGTTGCTTAACAACATAGCAGAGCTGTCGTTATTAGCATACTCGGAGAAGTTCAAAGAGCAGATAGATGACGATCTTATTACAGCGGCAACCATAGCTGTGCTGGAAATGAAAAATGAGATATTTAGAACAATTAAAGAAGCAGCAGATGACAGAACGAATGACCCACATGTATACGAGGAACACATTATAAATATTATGTTAGACAAAATAAAGGAACTCAGGGATATGAAAGACGATAAGAACAATGGTAAGCTGTGCTACAGATGCAAGTATAGAGGCAAAGTGCCTGGTTCAGAACACTCAAAGTGCAACCATCCGATGTGCAAAGCACTAGTAGAAGATAATACCCTTGACTTGCTCGCAACACTTGGCAGTGTAGGTAGATTCCAGAACCCGATAATCAGAACCATAAAATACAAACATACGTATGTGTTCCCAATAGATGGACTGTTTGTGAAGGCACATATGCACGGCGTAGAAAGTGGATGGTTCAACTTCCCGTTTAACTTTGACCCGAGATGGCTCATAGATTGTGATGGGTTTACAGAGGTATTGGATACACAAAAAATGGGGGTAAAAGAATGACTGCTAAAAAGAAAGGCAAGAGAGCGGAAAGCATAACATATATGGATTTCGCTGGAAACACGATAAGGATTATACCACCAAACAGGATAGAAGTCACTATAAGAAACGACAAAAGGAGGCGAAATAATGAGGAACAAAAACAAAACCACTAAAAGGACTAAAACTTTAGGTAAGACAAAAGTAATGGGCATGGGTAGATGGTATGTAGAACTGGTCGGTAAGACAACATACAAAGGGAAAGACCCGACAGTAGAACCATACAATGTGAAAAAAACAACATACAGAGTAATGGACCCAGAAGGCAGAGTATATAAGCTGGAGTTCGAGCGAGTTGACATAGAGAAACTGGCAACCAGAAAACCAATAGGTATGGTATCTGGATATGTAAAGATTGGCAGCAAGTGGTTCGAACTGTCATCAGATGAAGTAACCTACATAATCGGTAGTATCCTGATGGCACTTCTGGTTGATGGCGGCGTTTTGGTTCCGTTTCCGCAGGTGTAACTATGACAGAAAAATTCTCAAAAGAGAGATTCTTGACATTTGTAAACGAGGCGAAAACATGGGGCGAGTACATCAGCGACAATATGAGACTGGTATATGATGTAACATGGGAATTCAAGTTCAACCATATAGCTTACAAAACATGTATCTATGAAGTCGAATTTGAAGAAGGAAAACTGTATTTAGTAGATACTGTCGGGCCAGGCGAGGTCCTCACAGACTATTTTGATGCGCTTATATTTAACACATTTGAAGATGCATTGGATTTTGTGGAACGCGATAGTCAGAATAAAAACAAGGAAATTCTTGTCAGGTGGCCATAACATGACTGAAGAAGCACAAAACATTGCCAAGGTGCTTGAATCCGCAGGCTTTGAACAAATCAGAGTAGTGAAGAGTGAGCGGGACTGGGTTAGAATACACGCTAAACTGCCAGCCGGCGATCCTGTTAACAAAATCTTGAAAATCATCGAATATCTGGACGAACACAAAATTGCATGGGAGCTGATCATGTCTGTAGCTGATGACTCGGCACTAATCTACCTATCATCAAGCGCGAAATCAAAACTAATATTGCTCGAAACGCTGCCCGGCGTATTTCGAGCTGGAGTAAGAAACGTTGAGATTTGTTCCCAGGATGAAGTAATTGAAATTGTGCTGGAGGTGTAGTATGTCAGAAAAAGGAGATGTTGTTGTGCGAATGCTGCCAGAAAAAGAACAGAAGAATGAAGTGAAGAGTGGCGGAGCCGGACCTCTTACCGCTGGACCAGGCGGCGGAAGACTGGCTTGCTTGTGCCTGAGCACGGGCTCGCTCTGCCTCTTCACGTTCTGTTGCTTGCTGCCGATTTTAGTACTGGTCCTCAACATTGTGCTGGCGTTGATGGTTAGCAGGGACGCGAGAAGCAGGAATGAAAGCGGGCTGTTCTGGGGCCTACTTACACTCATACTTGGCCCGATCGGTGTGGTGCTCTACGTTGTTTTTAGATGAGCGGAAAGTTTTAATCTGGAAGAATGGAGAGAAAAGTATGAGCCAGAAGGATATGTGTTCGTTGAAGGCGGATATGAGCGCAATCTGGGTCTGTACGGAGTAACCTGGGCGCTGTTCAGGAAACGCAGACGAAACTCTTATATATAACCGTTATATGTTGTTATATCATGGCCGAGTATGTGTCTGTAAAAGTCTCGAAAGAGACATATGAGCTGCTTGAGAAGCTAGCAACGTTGTTTGATCCAGAAGACAAGCCCGTAGACAAGAAGATCTCTGAATTGATCACTACATTTGTGAAAATGGGCATGGCAATGGTCCTGGAGACCTATGTTGACTATCTAAAGATGAGCAGCATGTATCCGAGCGATAAGATAGATGACGTAACAAAGTTCGTGCTTAATGTGTTGCTAGAGGCAGACAAAGCCGCGAGACAGGTAAAAGACAGGAAATCATGAAGATAAGAGTATCTGGCACGCGGCACTTCGATACTGGCGTGCTTGAGCGTGTATTTGGCATATCCAGAATACGACTATATGCGAATTATATAATTGAGTTTTTGATTAACAATTTTATTCCACCATCCCGGCTTAAGAACAGGCTGCTGTCTTTGTTTCTTGGGGCAAAAATACATAAGACCGCGTATCTGGCGCCTGATGTAGTCATTGATCCTGTAGCACCTGAGCTGATTACAATTGAAGAAGATGTGTTCCTTGGCTGGGGTGCAAGAATATTTGTCCACATGGTAAGCCCATGCGATGGCGGATACGATATAACTATCGCATCAGTACGTTTGAAGAAAGGTTGTTTTATTGGTGGATACACTACAATCCGCCCTGGGGTTACAGTAGGTAAGAATGCGGTTGTTGGTTCTGATTCGCTGGTATTGAAGGATATACCAGACGGTCAAACTGTGTGTGGTGTCCCGGCTAGACCTCTGGAAAAGAAAAGTAAATGATAAATACTTCTATGTCTTTTTAGTTTCATGATACAAAAGCGAAAGATTCGCAGGAGTTTCAGATATGTAAACCCGCTGGATGGTGATATTTATAAGATTGCTGAAGTCCTTGGTGAATACAGAATATTTGAAGATAGTTTTCCAGCAGAGCTGGAGCGTATTTATAATGTGCTTAAGGAAGTAATACAGCTAGAAAATGGTGTGGAAGCTGCAAAAAATGTTTTGAATGCTATGAAACAGCCGAACTTAAACGAACTGGCTGAGCTTGCGCTTATTGTAGCAGCTGCACATAACCTTGTTGAAGGAAAGGTCGATCTAAGCTGGTTTACACGTCCATGGGTGGTTGAATTTGTGAAGCTGCTGGGAGATTACACAATCACTGATGTGTATGATGTAGTTAGTGACCTGAAGTGTCCGAGTACAGTTATCACAAACCATATTTTTTACGCTACTTTGATGTTTGGTAAATATGTGTATAGAAGGTTTAAAACATATCTATCAAGTTTTGTCCCGAGCTATCTTGACCTGGTCAGAATATTTCAGACCTATACTCAGTACGACACAGCATATGGAGATTTCAGTGCTGAAGAATATGTCAGGTATGAGCTGCTGCTTCCCAGAGATATAATCATCATGGAAGAGGCAAAAGACCACATGAAGCAGATGGTTAAAGATATTCCCAGGTACTGGACAGATCTAAAATATGGTGCATTGGGTCTTGACGAAGAAGCTATGAACATGCTTATGGAATACTATGCGTTCAGATCACCTCTAGAGGCGGTGTGTAAAGCTCCAGAACTGCTTAATGATGTGTTTATCTGGGGTGGAGTCCAATCACCAAGAGAGCAGTTATCACAGGCATATCTAGATCTACTGGAGAGCGTGCGATGGAGATATATAAACATAGTAAAGAAATTCGCTATGGCATGCTCGCAGATTTATAATATCCATCTGGAAAGACAGATATATTCTGGTGCTGTCGAGCCATGGAAGATTATTGCAACTGTGCTTGCTACAATGGCCAGCATACTACACAGGTACGAAAACTTATATATAAGTGACAAAAGCCTAGCGCTGGATAAGGTATCGGAGCGTATAGAGATTTTAGACTGGTTCGCAGACGGGATTTATGAAGCATACACTGATAAAGAGACTGCAAATGCCCTGATAAACAGAGGAATAAATATTCTGATATCTCCTTTGCTTTATGCATCAAGAAAATACTTCCTTTTATACCAGATGGAAGATATTAAGAATTACTCAAGGGAAGGCATTACAAGATATTATGACTACGGGTATTTTGTACTGCGTCCTAAGATCGCAGCAATTTACAGTCTGTCAGGATATACTGCGGAAGAAGCCATGGCAGAGATTATGGTGAGCGGTGAAGGGCTGCCCAGAAAAAGGATGTTTTAGACTAAAAAAACAACCCTTATATATACGCATTTATATCTTACACATATGTCTGAGCAAAGAACTACTATATTGGTAAGTGTGGAAACAAGAGAAGCACTCAAGCAGATCAGCCATAAAGGAGAGACATACGACCAGATCATAAGGAAGCTGGTAAAGTTCTACCTGGAAAACAACAACAGAAACAGTGAGACATCTGCAGCAGCTGTAGTACAAACTCTATAATGGAGATTAGGCATGTCAGAAGAAGCCATACTGAAAGCGTTTAAACTAGCCGAACAGGTAACAGGCGTTCCGTGTGAGCCTGAGATAGCTGGTAAGGGTTTAGAGCGTATACTTAACAATCCGGGATGGGATACATTTCAAGCTTCCGCGTATGAGATAGTGTATCGTGTGGTTAATGAACTGACCGAAAAATTTAGAGATATCCTGCCATTGAAAAAGGTCTTACCGGATGTGCGTAATACAGATCTACTTGATATCGTTGGGTACTATACGTATCTAAAATCTCCCAGTAATGAACTGGTTGGTGGTGACGAAAAGTTCTTGTCCGGATATGCAGAGGAACTGACTATATTGATAAATTCCGGATACAGCCTGAGAGAGATTGCCGGCGTATCTGCCAGGCTATACGATAACTCCGCATTATCTAATATATCCAGAACAATCTTCTTTCTTTCAGACCTGGAAGCTAAGTTTGGTACCGTGTCTAAGGCTATTCCAGGATTTGAGGATCTTATAAAGGTTGCGATCTCTATTGAGTCTCCGATGGGCTACCTTAGCAGGCTTAGCAAGAGATATGGAGAAAAGGATATTGGGAAGCTGCTGCATATATTGTGGTCCAGCAAGTATTATATAGACGTATATTGTGATGAGACTGAGTTTGACAGGAAAACAGCTGTAAATTTGATAGAGCATTACGTCCCCTGCCCTGTCCATATGGCGTATTCAATATCTGATTTTATAGGTGAGGGCTATATAGAGGGAGATGACTTCGAGAAATATATTAACACCCTGGCTGGCGAGGGATTAGTCAGCATAGATAAAGAGGGTTATTATGAGATCCTGAACTGGGATTCTACACAGATATCGTTCTTTTACTGGACTGCAGTAGGTAGCAAAAAGAGGCTGGCGACTGCACTTAAGCTCCACAAAGAAGTGTTTGATTTGTTCTCCAGACTTCTGCTGGAAACTGAGTTCAGTCATGCTGTAAAAACTGGATTTGATGAATCTGATAATCCGAACGCTCATTGGGATTTTGTATTTCAGTCCAGCGAGATGCTTAGACGGTTTATAGGCGATCTTCTTGGCGTATCTATTGCGAAGTATCTTCAGCCCGACAATGTCATAGATCTGGTTTTGTACCTGGAGAGAATAAAAATATTCCTTGAAGGTATGGTTACAATATTCAGCAACCCATACAAAGCAAAGGCCGGGCTGAGAGCTGTAGGTAAAGTGAATGCAGGAGATATGTTTGAGCTTATACTGGACGGCGTGTTTGCGATTGAGGAAATGGACGCACTGGCATCATTCCCAGAGGACCTTGCAGCGGGGATACTGAAAAACATGCCCGCAGAAGAGATATATGCTCATATCGTTTCGCGGGGTGGAGTAGTATTATGAGAGAAAAAGAGCAGTATGCAAGATATGCTATCGATACGGCAAGCCAGATTACTGGTATAGAGTATGCCACGGAAGAAGATATGCAAGATGCCGTATGGAGGGTTATGTCTATCCCTGGATGGGATATGTACTATCAAACATACAATATTATGATGGGTGTATTACATGACAACCTTAAATTCGGTAAGTTTCTATTCGTGCCTCTATCAGAGTGTGTCCCAGATATAAGAAATGAAGACCTGATCGAGTTTATAATAACATATATAAGTCTCTGGTATGGAGTAGTGGAGATAAAGAACGAAGAACAGAAACGTGAGCTGATAGATAGGTTTAGTCGAGACGCGGATTTTATAATTTCCGTAATCTACAGTGGCTATGATCTGGATAATTGGGTTAGTTTGTTTAAGGATTTGTGTTATAAGGGTTATTACCACCCCCTGGATGTTATAGGCGATTTCTTGACGGCAGTGCACGACAAAGAACACAAGAAGGGAGACAAATATGATGTGTCTAGATTTTGTGAAGTGTCTGAAACCGTGAAGGACTTGAAAGAGCTTGTCAGAATGGCTCTTGCAGTTGGTCCAGACGCGCTCGTAACCTATAGCTTAAGGAGTCTTACGTCTAAATATATATCTGAGTGCCGTCGCAATATGGGTATGAACGCCGAAACAATATACAGGCTGGTAGATAACTACATCCCCATATCGTATAAATTTTCCGAGGCAAAAGCATCCCTGCCAGGTGCGATAGATGGAGACATAGCTGACTACATATATATGGCAGACACCATTATAGAGCTGTATTATTTAGCATTCGAGGAGCTTGAAGATAAACTAAATACCATCAGGAGGGAGCATGAAGAGGCGTTTGATATGCTGTCCCAGCTACTTGTCCAGCCAGATATGAAAAGAATATTGAACGGAGAGTTAGTTGGTTCAGAAGATGAAGCGACTACAATTATGGATTTCCCAGCTCTGGCCGGATTGATTATAAGCAGTACATTTGACTCAATCGCAGAGGTAATGTGCTATTCTGCGGATGTAGAGGATGCTGGAGACGCGGTTATATTTCATCTTCTGGCGATCAGGTTATTTGCCGAAGGACTTATAGATCTGCTGAGAGATGATAGATCTCGATCCAGAATATTACCTAAGATCAGAACCATGGATGAAGATGATATGGATATCTGGATAGAAAGAACGAGAACATATATATTTACTCTTAACGCGCTTGTAGAGTTTCCACGAGATCTGGCTGCAGCAGTGATCCTTGGAATTCCGCCAGAAACCGCATATTCTTATATAATTTCACGGGGAGGTGTACTTCCATGACGCGAAAAGTATCTGCAGTTGAAAGAATGTATCTCATGTCCATTGATGATGCACGAAGCGTGCTGAATATGGCTGGGGAGATTACTGGTATAAAATATGATCACAGAACCATTGATGATCTGGCAGAAATGTATGCTACAGGAAGCCCGCTCTGGGATTCATACCACATATCCTGTCGTATGTTGATGGAGTATATGCTAGATATAATTAAATCCAGGAAATACTCCTTCTGCCCACTTTCTGAATGTGTCTCTAATGTAACGAATGAGGACCTGCTGGAATTCATACTATTTTATGCAAATTGCTCCTATCACCCAGGTACGCGGGAAGGAGAAAGTGAGGAAGAAAAAGCAAAAAGAGAGGTGATATACAGGTCTGACGCAGAGTTCCTGTTAAGTATGATGTACAGTGGATACAGTCTTGGTGACTGGTGTGATTTATTAATAGAAATAAAGCGTGCAGACTGCTGCTCAGCTATTGAATACATCGAAAGCTATCTGAATGAATTGCTTAAAAAAGAGTATGTTAACAGTTCTGGAAGATTGGATCTACGCCAGCTAAGTAAGACTGCGAGATATGTTAGAAATCTAAGAGACCTTGCCAGAATAATTCTTGCTTCATCCTTTACAATAGATGAACCAATATACAAGCTCGAGTCATTCAGGCACGAATATATGAATATGTGTAAAACATACACCTGTATGTCTGAAAGTACAATTCATAGACTGGTAGATCATTTTATACCAATAACCTTTGACTTTTCCGACGTTAAGCATGACTATATCTTAAATATAATGGACCCGCATCTTGACGAGCTGGTGGATGAGGCAGGGTCCCTTAGCATGATGTATTACTTACTGTGCCTGGAAGTAGGGGGTGAGAGATTATATTATGATACTCTAAAACTACACGAAGAGGCATTCGATACACTATCTCTTATGATTACTCACCCAGATATAAAAGCAGCTATATCTGACTTTGCCAGGGAAGAGACAGAAGAAAAAGGAGTATTTACAGATTATTCAAGCCAGATGGAACGATTGATAAATTATAGATTGGACCATATTGTAGACGAAGTATGCAACTCTGATGATGTAGAAGATGCAGTGAGGAATATCGAGATTGAGCTTCTTTCTGTCCAGCTGTTCTGCGAAGGTGTGCTTGAGATGCTGGAGGATCCAGACAGTAAACATAAACTGCTGAAGAGGATGGGTAAATTCGGCTGGGAGAAAGTGTTTCCGTGGACACATGCAACCGCAGACCTTTTGAGGGAAATGAGTGTTCTTGCCAGGTTCCCAAGAGATCTTGCTGCAGCAGCGATTTTGGGGATGCCTGCAAGTGAAGCATATTCACATATAGTCTCAAGAGGGGGTGTACACTTATGAGAAACACCGAAGATGATATATCCGTACTCTTCAGAGACGCCGAGTCCGCAATGCGCTATGCCAGCGTAATAATAGGAGTGCGTCCAGATGTACTTGTGACTAAAATGTTTGCAGAGGAAATTCCTGTTGACTGGAAGAAATACCATGATGTATGTCTGATGCTTATGAAAGCTATGCATGATTTAATCAAGTCTCCCAGCTATGAATATTACCCTCTACTAAAATGCCTGCGCGGTGTAAAAGCTGAGGACTTGATATATTTTGTGCTTGCATTTGTTAAGTGTCTGGATGATATGAATGTTCTTGGTCCAGAGGAACCTGCAGAGGAAGATGAAGAGTATGTGGAAGAATTTGGGCAGAATAAAGCTGAAGCATATGCAAGAGATCTGATTATGATGATGTATTCTGGATATGATATTAAATACTGGACGCAGTTGATTCTGGATATGTATAGAAAGAAATGCTGTTCTTCTCTAGAGTATATTACGACATTCCTAGCACATATTCTAAGCATGGGATGCCAGGAACCTGCCACGGATGGACGAGATGTAAAAAAGCTTTCGTGCTTTTGCAGAGTATCTAAAGCCATTCCGAACTTCAAGGAATTCATAAGGATTTCACTATCTGTAGATCCGAGCATAATGGGAGATGCGGGTAAGCAGGTTTTTCATGAGTTAAGCAAGCTTAAGGACAAGTATATTGAAATATGTTATGATACCATGTGTATTAACGAGGAAACCGCTCTTAGGCTGCTTGATAATTATATTCCTTGCTTGTATGATTACATCGGCTACATTAGCCGAGGATGGCCTGGTGGAAATGAAGATGTAGTATGGGCAGCAAAGGAGGCCAATTCTGTACGAGAGTTTTATTATCTGCTGTTCGAGGGAGACCCGGATACACTGAATTATATGCTGAATCTACACACAGAAGCATTTGATACACTCTCACGTCTCTTACTTAATCCATACTTTGTGAAAGAGATGTTGCTGGCAAGACCAGCAAAATCAGAAGGATTGAGAGAAGTCTACGATGTCTCGAACCAGGTATATGACATAATAAAAAATGCGCTGGAATATGTAATAGAGTCAGCGTTGTACGCAGACACTAAAGAAGTATCTATATACGAGCTAAAAACAAGCATTTTGTCTCTCCTGACATTTTCAGAAGGTCTGTTGATTCTGCTTGATGATCCTAAGACAAGAAACAAGCTGCTTAAGAGAATAAGTCCAATCTATAAAGACGATGTATCTGACTGGCTGTTAAATGCACATAACATTATTAAACAACAGAACACTATGCTGGAGTTTCCTGACTCGCTAGCCATAGCCGCTATTCTAAATATGCCAGGCAGGGAAGCTTATGCATATGTGGTATCGCGGGGGCGTGTACCATTGTAGGGGGTGAAATAATGATGGACTCGTTTAGAGAACAGATTATAAAAGGTCTCAAATATGCGAGCGAGATAACTGGTAAAGACTACAGACCTGAAGACACACAGGAAAACCTAGCTTTGTTTAGAGATCACGACTGGTTATCCAATCCCGAAAAGTATGTCAAGTTCATAGGTGCAGTAGCAGACTTCCTTAAGACCAGCCAGACGTATAAGTTCGTTCCACTATCCAGATGTGTCCCTGGCGTGACTAATGTAGACCTTCTGTTTATGATCGGAATATTTGTATACAACAGAGATCTCACATCGCCAGATAGTATGAATGTAGATATCCCATACAGTATTGAAAGCGACATTAAGGACGCCATATCTCTCATCTACAGCGGATATGCGCTTGATGACCTGTCAGGCCTTATACTCTCGCTTGACACATATGGCGTAAACTACTCATTTGACCGCATAGTCTACTTCATTTACAACATACAACAGTGGGCATGTAGAAGAAAACAAAGAAATAAGCCATTAGAATACCAAGACCTGAAGTGTTATAATGTAATTTCTAAGGCAATTCCAAACATTGAACAGCTTGCACTTACTGGTATAGCAATAGATCCAAATTCGGATCTTGTGAAGGACATATTAGACAGGTTTGGTGAATATCGGGCTGTGGACGCAATAAGATATCTGAAGAACAACCGTGTTGAAATCTTTTGTAAGGAAACTGGATTTCGCAAGCGTACTGTTATGCAGCTTCTGGACGCATATATTCCGTTCATATTCCCATACTCTACCAGGAGGAAAGAGATAGAGAATCTTAAGAGTATAGCCACACCAGACGTATCCTGCTTTGAGGAACTATTTGAGCTGGCTTTTGAAGGAACGCCAGACATACTCAGAGAACTGTCTGAATTGCACAAAGATGCATTCGATGCACTCGTAACGTTGCTGCTGACACATGAAATACTGGACCACATTAGATGTATGATGCTAAACGGTATGTGGTCAGATATCTCAATGGTTGTTAGTGGTGTTCTGCTGTCTGAACTGGAGGATCTGTCAAGCATTATTGTAGAGAATTTGAGTAACCCGGAACAGCTATACAACAGGGTACTGACAAAGCTTTCTGCTATACAGACATTTTCCGAAGGTATGCTGGAGCTTATAAATGATCCAATCAAGAAACCAAGGCTGGAGCGCTTACTTGAAAAGGACTATCCAGATATAACTGGGCCATTAGTTGTTACCTGGATTGATGCTGCAGAAGACTATATAAAACAGCGCGATATTTTAACCAGATTCCCAAGTAGCCTTGCGGTAGCTGTATTAAAGGAAATGCCTCTGGATGAGGTCATGGCAGAGATTATGACCAGAGGAGGTGTATCTCTATGAATGATGAAGACCTGAATGAAGCAATAAAGGTAACAAAGAAAGGGCTTGAGATTGCAAGTACAATAACTGGAATAAAATATAGTCGTGAAGAGGTTGAGCGGCGGGCAGTGAGGATTGTTCGGAGCGATTCCTGCTGGGCGCAGGCATATCTGGATGGAATAAAAGTGTTGAAAATATTTGCGGATGACGTGGGATCAAATCCAGAGATCGGCGAAGGGACTCTGGAATTCCGCACTCTAAAGGATTGTGGCCTGAATGTGAGAAACGAGGATTTGCTAGAACTCATGGCTGCGTATTCGCTGTATATTGTGGCAAAATATAAGATAACAGATGAAATAGGGTCAGGTACTGTTTTATCTGAATCAAGAGGGTTGCTTTTATATGCTGTTTACAGCGGATATGACTTTTTTGAGTGGGTGGGCCTACTTAAAGAAGTGAGTCTGATATACAGGACTTATTCTATGGACTGCGTAAGAGAATTGTTGGATGCTATATATGAACGGACAGCCGTTTCCAAAGACGAATATGGAAATATATATTACCTGCCAGAGAAATTCCATAAGGTATCTGAGATTGTCAGGGATCTGAGAGAGCTTGTTAGAATTGCACTTGCAGTTAGACCAGGATATATCAAAGAGGGGCACCCAATTTTCCAGCTGGAAAATGCAAGAGATAGATATATTCAGTATGCCGCTGATTATACATGCTTCGAAGAGAATACAGTAAGGCTACTTATAGACTCATACATTCCTGTCAGCTTGTTCGATTACAACCAGTGGATTTCTCAGATGCGTGCCAGCACAGGGTATGTACCAGATGTGTTTGCCAGAAGCAAAAACCTGAGAGAGATGTATGAACATTTGTTTGGTGAGGATTCTGAGGCATATTCACAGGTTCTCTTCGCACACAGGGAGGCATTTCACACTTTGACCAGATTAATAACAAATGATAAGATAGTTGCTACTATGACTGCGTTCATAGAAAAATATGCATTACAGTTTTCCAATAAGACGCACTTAGACATATCATGGCAGCTCGGTACTCTTATAAATAACCTGTTGTCATATATCATTTCAGATGTGTACCACTCAGGAAGTGCAGCAGAAGCTGAAGCCAGGCTGTTTTTACATTTTGATTCGATGAAGGTATTCTGTGAAGGAGTGTTAGACTTGCTGAGCGACCCATCAACGAGAGATAAGGCTACATACCTGCTCAACAAAATGCGGTTCTTCTCAGACATTGGGAGTGGCATCAACAGAGCATACAAGATTGTGCGTGATATTGATGCAATGCTATCATTCCCCAGAGACCTGGTAATTGCGGCGGTTAAATCTATGCCGGCAAAAGAGGCATATGCATACGTCTTGTCTAAAGGAGGTGTGCCTCTTTGAACGAGGAGACTATTCAAGACATAGATATTGCTCTTATCACCATCAGTGACATAACGGGGATAAAGTATACATATAGCCAGGGAATTGCAGCTGCTAGAGATCTTGCCAAGAGAAACCTGATGCAGTTCTACAACCGCATTTTCAGGAGAAATAATCGCTTGATATACAGGTACCAGAAGGCGTTTGATATGTTTGTTGACGTTATATTACATCCTGATATAGTGCAGGTTCTGGATGAGTATTTTATGAAACAGGACATCCCAGGAGAAGATTTTTCAACTTTAGCCACGAAACTGATAGAGCATATATTTGACTGGCATATTGCTGATGTAATTTACGCGGATAATGTGGATGAAGCAGAATACCTTCTGGAGTCAGACCTGCTGGCGGTCGAGATATTCTGTGAGGGAATGTTAGACCTGCTAAATGATCCAGTAAATCGCAGGAAGTTGCTGAGTATGCCTAAAAAATTGTCCGATATGTTCGTGCTCATCGTCGCAACCTCTTCACTTATAAAAGATCTCGATGTGCTTGCCCAGTTTCCGGCAGATGTTGTTGCGGCTGCGATTAAAGGTATGAGGTCTAAAGAGACATACAGTTATACCATATCACGAGGGGGTGTTACTTTATGACAGATAATAAGTCCAGAGCTGAATCCATAGCAGAAGCGCTGGAGATAATTGAGAAGATCACCGGGATAGAATACCGCAATGAGGAGTTTAACAGAATCGTTAAGAAAGCTGAGGCTGGAGAGTACATGTCTGAGATATTCAATGATAATGGACTGACGTTAATACACGGAATTGACAGAGCGTTCCAGGGTAAAGAACTTGCCCTAAGGTTCGAGTTTATACCATTGAAATATTGTATACCTCATGTGGATAATGAAAGCCTGCTTATGTTCCTTGGAGCATATCTGAGATACATGGAACATCGAGAACCAACATCAGTAGAAAGCTATGTTTTGAATATATACGATGCAATAAACGAAGCTGGATACAGGATAATTCCTATAATGTATAGTGGATATGATATTACAGAGTGGACTGAGATACTGGAAGATGCTATTCATCTTTATTACACGTCCATAATACGCGATATTGCCTCGTTACTGTATACAATAATGATGTCCAGATGTATGTATGTCAGTGAAGAGGGTAAGGGAGCGATATGTGTTCTCAAGCGCCTTTCTGACGTACGCAGGTCTGTCCCGGACATAAGGGATCTGATACAAGTATCTCTTATCATAAACACTGACCAGATATCTGAGCGAAACATGAATTTGATCCAGGAGATAAAATATCTGAGCAAAGCATACTTAGATGTAGTAGAGGACTTTTCCTGCATGCGTGGCGAAACAATTGTAAGGCTGATTGACAACTATGTCCCTCTGTCAGCCCTTAAGTACAGGCAGACTCTTCACAGTCCATTTATACTCCGCCGTAATGAAAATATTTTTAGTATTCTGGATTCGTGTAACACCATACGTGAGGCTTATGTGAAGCTTTTTGGTAGCGACCCAGATATGTTGAGAGAGGTTATGAGTGCGCATGCGGAAGCATTTGATGCACTGTCTAGGTTGATTGATGAAACGCCGCTGTGGGGTTGCATAATAGAAGGAATATCAAACTGTGTGTCATATGGGGGAGATTGGAGTGATACTGGAGATGTTGGAGATGTTAGCAAACAAATGGGCGATCTTTTACTTAGTGTGCTGGAGACCGCTATATCTATAATGGTTGAATCTTCAGACATAGACACTGCAGCAGACGGTGTTGCCAGGCATTTCTCTATGGTCTCAGCAGTATCTGAAGGTATACGCGAGCTGTTTAAAGATGAATATAACAAACGCAAAATGCTTGAGATAATGCTCAGAGCGATAGATGAAGCCTGTGGTGATGGTATGGGTGTGATATCATCATGGATATCCAGAGCGGAAACAAAGATCCATCGAAACTTGGATGTATTACTGGCGCACCCTAAGGCTATTGCAGTAGTCGCAATGGATGTGATGAGTGCAGAGGAAGCATATGCTCAGGTTGTGACAAGGGGTGATATTCGTCTATGAGCGAAGAATTAGATATTAGAGAACTATACATGAAGGACGCACTGGATGCGCTTAAGATTGCAGGAGAAATTACTGGTCTTGGATTCGATGAATCAGCTGACCCATACGCAATAGAACGCGTGCTCAAGGAAAATACACAATGGAGTGTTAACAAGCTTAGAGAAATGCTCAACCTGCTGAAATCTGAACAGTTCTCTTTCGTTCCTTTAGTCAGGTGTGTCCCAAACGTAACTAACGAAGACCTGCTCAGGCTTTGTACTGTGTTTCATTTCTGGTCTGAAAAAAGAATTATTTTTATAATATATAGTGGATATGACCTGAACGATTGGATTGATTTGTACAACTTTCTTAACCAGAATTGCTGCTCAACATCTTTTATTTTAAATACGATAGCGAATTATGTATATGTATATCATTCGAACGAGTCGAGAGAGGCGAGTGTGAGTAGAAGGTTTGTTACGGAACGATTCCGTGAGATTGCAAGAATGGTGCCAGATATAAATGACCTGTTAAATATATCGTTCACCACAGTCCCAGGCTATCATACGGATGAATTTTCTTTATCAGAGCTTAGGAAGAATTGCTGGAATATATGCGAGCAAGAAACAGGGATGAGTATAAAAATGATAAAGAAGCTAAGAGAGAAGTGTATCCCGTGTTTTTTCAATTACGGATGGCATGTAGGATTATTATATCACCAGGGAATTAAACCGGCTGACCCATTCATTTATAGATGTATTAACAGAGCTAAAAATATCTCAGAGCTTTATCAGTTTGTTTTTGAAGACTGGAGAGAAGTGTTATACAGACACAGAATGGCATTCGAGGCGTTTGCTCAGCTTTTATTCAATCCATATATAATTGGGGCAATAAAAACGGAAGCAAGTATACTGGCTGAGAGCTACAACGATGATACATATGATTTCTCTGAGAGAGCGCGTGCTAAGATAAACGCATTGCTTAATAACTGTACAGATAGGATAGTATATGCGGAAGACGTTGAAAACGCAAGAGAAAGATTATATTCGTTGTTTACTGCTATGGAGATCATCCATGAAGTCATACCTGCCATGCCAGACGATCCCGCCAAGAGTCGTTTATTGTTGAGTGATGTTCATTATCTTTATGGTATAGATGACCTGGCAATAAGAGCTGCAGATATGCTGGAAGAAATAGGTGCTCTGGCAGCATTTCCTGAAGATTTAGTAGTGGCTACGATCAAGAGAATGGATGCTAAAGACGCATATTCGCAGATAATAACAAAGGGACGCATTCCATTCTAATACGGGCCTAAAACTTCAAATTTCATGCGAATATTTACCGTAACCTTTATAAATAGACTGCTCCCTCAACCCTTCGGTGATAAACCATGGTAAACGTAGGAAGACGAAGCGGAAGATATTTTTCGCTAAGCCAGGAACCTGCACAGCCCGTCTCAGGGCTAAGAGGTACACTTAATGACCTGGCTGATGCGATGGGGCTGCCACGACTTGACGAGTTCCTGCCGACACCCGCCGAGTTTGTTAACTCACTCGGCTTGCCAACACTCGAGGAACTTCTGCCGACGCCGAAAGAAGTAATGGAATCCGTAAACGCCAGCATAAGGCGCGGAGTTCCAAGGCCTGTGCCGACACCACGGGAAGCCTGGGAGCGCTTTGAGTAAATGAGGTGATATAAATGGCAGAGAACGAACTACCCATACTGTCTATAACAGATCTGTTCAAAGCGCTGACGACATTTGACTTCAATGCATTCTTAAAGTTTCTGTCAATACCACAGTCTGTGAATGATGCACTCAAGGCATTGTCACAGAACGTTACAACTGAAATGACCTCAATACTCGCAAGCTCTCTAAACATAGTCAATATGTCTTCAGCAGGCTTCGCGGATATTATGAGCACATTCTCTCAGGGATTCCAGAGTGTTGCAGAAACACTTGGTACGAATATCGGTGCTCAGATCTCAGGCGCAGGAGCAGGGCCATTTGGCATAACGTTCTAAACAGTGGGGTGATATAAATGGCAACAGTAGTCAAACTACAGTCTCCGACTGACGGCACCACACTTGACTTAGATACACAGCGTCCGATCCCATTCGTGATAGTCTCAACTTCTGGTGAATCTGCTCTGCCCGCTGGATCTAAAGTCCAGGTAGGATACTGGAAAAGTGGAACAGCATTTGATGAAAATAAAACAGTGTGGACTGAGCTTGCGGTGCCTGAAGGAAATACAGCGACTACATTCACGATAAATGTAAGCCCCACGGTACCAGGAGATTTTGCGTTTATCGCAAGAGTAAAAGTACAGGGTTCAGACACCTGGTATTACTCATCCAAGAACGATGAGGCAACTGATAACACAGATCCAACAAATGACGAAATTACTCTGACTCTTGAGTCAAACTCTTCAGTCTGGGTACCGGACCCGGTGAACTCATCTGACCAGCTGCTGGTAGTCCAGGACAGGGAAATTGTAATAGGCACGCTCAAGAGTCTCATGGGCGGCAATTATGCTGGAAAGACCACGGACTTCCGTGTGGATGACCTTGTTGTGGGCCCAAAGAGCGCGGATAATCCTGGAACAAGCGGCAAGAAGACGTTCAAGATAAGCAAGGATAAGTACGGAACAGACAGCACAAAATATACGGTAGCAGATGTGCTGTTGATATACACCAGCTACGACAACCTCACAGCGCTGGATACGGTATCGATATACAGAGTGACAAGCGACGGCAAGAAGGTCCCGCAGCTCCTGAACGTACAGATTCTCGACTTCTGCAACCTGAAGTACCCGCTGGTGTTCAAGGCTGATGAGGAGTACACAATTGAAGTCAACCTTGTACAACCAGTAGTAAGCACAGATGGTGCACGCTTCGGGTTCAGGTTCCGCGGCTGGGATATCGTGACAAAGGAAGCGATGCTTTAAAACTAAAAACCTTTTTTTTCTTTTGTTTTTGTTTCAACCTAATCTTTAAATATGTGTTCTGTATAACGAATATACATGGCAGAAAATGTTGTATATCCAGGCGAAAGAGTGCTGAGGATAATCGTGAGTCCAGATGGTGTACCCAGACTGGAATCTGAAGACGAATGGACGATTGCAGAGCTGATGCAGATAGGACAGATATTACAGCAATATGCTGGCTCGTTGAAGGTATCTTTCAGACAGATGTCTTCTACGCCGCCAATGCAGATCCCCAAGGACGTCAAGGACATTAAAATCGAGGAAAATGCCAGCGGGAAAGAAGAATGAGCTGACTTTTTAGAAAGATTTATATACTACCTTCCATATAACTATATATAGCGAGCATAGGTGACCGCCCCCTCGTGCCCCCCACCTATCTCTTCTTCTATTTTTAAAAAAGGTAAAAAGTTTATAGAAAGCCTTCTTTTTCCAGCTTTCTGATCTCTTCTAAAATTTCTTTCTGTCCTTTTGTTGCAGGCAGCGGAATCTTTTGCATCTTTCTCTTGAATCTTTTGCGGTATGTCTGGAAGATATAGTCAATGAGGTTTGTGTCTCCAAGCTCTAATGCTACATTGAACGCCCATATAACAAAGCGTTCATTAGCCATCTTAGCAATGATTCTGAGCGCTGTGCCCTTATCATCTCCATAGTACTCTAGTAGTTTGGCGCATGCCCAGGCCTGAGTTTCATCGTCTTTAAGTTCTTCGAGAATGAACAGGAGAGCGCTGCTGTTTATCTCCGCCCGTTCAAAAAGCTCATCTCTGTACCAGTCTAGTGGGTTTACTACTGGTTTTCCATTCACAGTACTGAAGTCAACGTTGCTCGCTGCCTTGCATTCATCTTTTTTCTTCTTTTTCCGGCCCATGTTTACCACCATAAAAAAAGGGTATAAAAGGTTTAGCGGTACATTTTCTGCGTTGGGTCGTCAAATATGCTGGACAATTTGGCGTCTATTGTGTCTCTGTTGCGTTTTATGATTTCAATGGCTTCTGGATGGTCTGATACCAGCGCTGTGGCACAGCTGAATAACGCATCTAAGAGTATGATGATCTGGTCGCTGCTATTCAGCTTGTACTTCTCTCCAAGTTTCATAGTCTTGTGGTATGCCTCCTCGAGTATGTTTTCGAGTTCCTTCGCAGCTTCAGCTTTGAACGCAGCCTGGCTCCCTTCATCAAGCGTTCTGACAAAGGAAACTACAAACAGGGCATCTACGAGGTCTCTGAGATCCTGCATTTCTTTCAGTTTTTCGATGTCCAGCACAACCTGCTGCATATTCTCTTTCTCTTTCATGTGTACCACCGTTATTTTATAGGTATGCAACAACCCTTATATATTATCTGTGCATATCAGAATACGATGAACGAAGAAGGCATTGAACCAGTTATCTTGCTAGATAGATCAGTTGGCTGCCTGAGAGTGTCTTATTGTGTCATGCCACAGTATTATAAGATTTATCATGCGGTGTCTAAAGGGATATGTGATTACATAAGAGCTGAGACTGGCCTGACTGCCGTGTATGTAGGTGAAGAGGTGAGCGCTTCGCCCAGGATTAAGGGCATGCGGTTTTATGGGATACCAGGGACATATTATAAAACGTTCAGAAATTCTGTGGATCAATGTATACAGAACGCCACTATGAAAGCTGGAACACATACAGAGTGGATGAATTATTATTTCAGGTCATGCCTGAACAGACAGATACACAATGAACTCAAAGCCACTAAAACAGATCTTGGAGAGCATATCGTTCCACCGATGGACGCGCTTTATGAAGATATAATAAACTGGGCTGTAATTAATAAAGCCGTGATTGTTTCCAGAGTAGATAAGCTGTCTGAAGAATTTACAAGAGAAAAGCGCATAAGTGGATACACGCTGGAATTAGAAGATTTTCCGGAGCCAGCAGCATATTTGCATACAAGCGTGTATGTACCTGAGAGTGTGATCAACAGAGTACTGAGATATAGCCGGAACCTGAACTATGTAAAAAACGCGGCTGGAGAGGAGATTGGAAGCATTATTGTAGAACGTCTGAATGATATAGTTGATTATCTGTGCAGGCCCACCAGAGAGGAGGAAATACGAAAAATACGGAAGAAAAAAAAAGGGACACCGAAAATTGAGGAATAACCTCAAAATCCGATGCCCCCTTTTCCACCAAAAAAGTTAAGAGAGTTTGGAAGTCATTCCCAGGATTTTATCTCTTCCTCGCTGATTGTCTTGTCATCGCTGCCAAGGAATGAATCTGAATTTACCAGGATTGCTTCAATCTGCCAGTGGGAACACAGTGTATTAAGCCGGCGTCTTATGTTTATCCATTCTTCGCTGGCAAATGTACTCTGAGCCACATCGCACCTGGAATATGCAATAATCTTGAAGTCATCCTGAATTGTCCCCTGTGGCTTTATTTCTGGCCATATGTGAAAGAAATCAATGATATCATTGATGACTGCATGTCTCTGGGCTTGGTCTCCTGGCTTGAAAACAACTTCCAGTATTATCAATATACCCTCGTCGCTCATAGTATCACCCACCACAGGTGGAAGGACTTAAAGATATTGCGATAAACGCTACGGAGGTAAGCTGTGCTTACGAAGTAGCGTGATGCGCAATATCTGATTTAATTCTTATTTGGCCTAGTTAAAGATAGACGTATCATCTATCCGGTTGGAACTCCTTCCACCAGGGCGGTATAAGGACTTAAACTGCGAATTCGCGTCGTGCGACTTGTGCGAGCGATTGCGAGCACAGACAGCACGACGGCGAAGTTGCTGCATGGGTTGTGTATAAGACTTATGTGAACAGCAGCGTAGCACTGCTGGATGTGGCTCCTTATACCACCAGAGCAGCATGTGGACTTAAAAGGAAGCCTCTGGTGGCTCGTGAGCGTAGCGATCGAGCCGACCAGATGGCTAGACTTTTGATGTTGATCTGAGACATTATAAAAGAACAGCGTATCACTGTTCTGTAGTGGACTCCACATGCCACCATTCAGGTAGCACGTGGACTTGAAGAAGAGGAAAGGCATCCTCCGGCCTCGAGCTTGCGAGAGGCCCCAGGATGATCTTTCATCTTTGATTTTGGGCCGGAACGTATAAAGAGGACAGCGTAGCACTGTCCTTCATATATGCTCCACGTGCCACCAAAAATAAAAAGGGAAAAAGGTTTATTGTTGTTTTTTCTTACGCCCTCGCTTCTTTCCGGGACTAACGTATTTAAAAAGAGCATATACGTCCTTCCTGAATTTCTTTGCTTGTTCTGAATTTACCATGTAGATAAAGGACCAGTAGCCCTTTATCCACATGACTTCAGCGCGTAGCTGCTCTGGTGGTACTCCCTGTTTCATTGCCAGTTTTGCTTTGTGTATTCTGGCACGCAGGATTCTGCGCTTCTTTCGTGGCACTGAAACATAACCCGGATTTATACACACGCCAGTTATTTCCATGCGTCTATGAGGACGCATGACTTTGATTTTATCCGGGTTGACTTCGTAGCCGAACTTCTTCAGCACGTTGGTAGCAATCGGTATCATCTTCGTGGCGTCCTTTGGGTCTCTGCTGCTGAAGGTCAGATCGTCAGCGTATCTCGTATATACTACACCGTGTTCTTCGGCAAGCGCACTCAGAATGTTGTCAATCTCAAAGAACACGATGTTAGACAACGCTGGCGATGTTGGAGCACCCTGAGGCAGTCCTCCATTCAGGCACAGGATGTTCAAAAGCAACCTGTGCGAGTCGGATATTTCTGGGTTCAGTCCCAGGGCATCAGCCACACGGCTTGCCCTCGTGCTTGGAAAGAAGTCCTTGATGTCTATGTTCACAACGCACTTCGCACCTATGTGTGGTTCAGCACAGGTGCGAATGTTTCTGTCAGCGACAAATCCATGTGCGCACTGGTGTACTCTGTATGTGTACACCAGCTGATGTAGGATTTTTCGCTGGATTGCTTTCAGTGTTTCGCTGGGTGCGTTGATCTCGCGCTTACCACCGCTCTTTTTCGGAATAAAGAAGCGATGATAATGCGATGCTGGGTTAGTCCCTACTGTTATAAGCTCGAGCGGACTTATGTCTACCATGGTTCCCACCAAAAAAGAAGAAGGGAAAAAAGTTTAGGTTCCCCATGAGCCGTCATCTTCGTCTCTGTCCAGTTTATCACCGAGTAGGTTCTTGACATCACTGTACATTTTAGTGCTGACTGCGCTGTCGAGGTTAAGTGTTCTGTATATTCTCTGTATGTTAGAGATGATCCTCGCGCAGTCCTCGGCTTTGATCTGCGACGCTGGAGGACACTGCGGTGTTGGGTTATCGCCGAAACACATCTTACCACCTGACCGGTGCATCCAGTCAGGTGACACAACGTGGTAGCATGGCAGGAAAATCCTGACAGTTGTCTGATATGGCTGCTTCAAGGCGTATAGTTTTTCCTGGTACTTCGCTTTGTCAGATGTTATCGGGACGTCTATAACAACGACAGCTTTTCTGCACTCCGCACAGTATGTGTAGAGTACATCTTTTTTGACTGCTATCGTTGTTCCCTCTGTGTCCCGGAGGCGCCTCTCGAACTGCTTTGCCTGGGTCTCAAACACATCGGATGCCTGAGACTCCAGGCTCCTTCTGAACTCCTCCGGGTCAAGGTCTGCTCCATAGGCGCCTGGGTCCAGGCGGCCTACGAAACGCCTGTTCCCGATTGTAATTACTACCCTGGACTTCGCATCACTTATGAGCGGGTCCAGGGCGCTGAACATTCTGTAGTTATTGAACTCATAGAGGGTTGCCTTGATTATGGCAACCATATCTTTCTCTGAGTTGTCGCACCTAACACACAGGAGCCTCATCGCCCTGGAATACAGGGCGACAGAGTCTCCAGATGTGTTTATCACCGTATTTCCCTGGAAGCTGTAGAGATACTGACCGCCAGACAGACGAGCGTATATGTCATGTTCCGGCGGCGCTAGAAATGCTCTCAAATCTCCCTTTACCAGATACAGAGTATCTCGCGGATATTCTGTAACTGGTATGGTGGGAGATTCAGTGTAGACTACTCGCTTGAACTTGTATCTCTCCAGGTCGTCTCCGACCTGGTTGAGAACGGCACTCACGAGATCCTTTAGTAAGTCTGGTACTATGATTTCCATCATGTTTACCACCAATAAAAATAAAAGGGAAGAAAGTTTAGTAGTAGTCATACTGTTCCTGGGTTGCTGATTTGTCTTTGTCCTTCTCTTCTTTGTCTTCACCGTAGTGCACACCGTAGTGCAGTCTCCCGTAGTAGCTGTCATAGTCGTAGAAACTGTACTGTTTTATCTTCTGTAAGTCACTTGCCAGTCGCTCCTCGTAGTTACCTCCTGGAACTACTAACACTTCTGCGGGATATGTTAAGACTGTCCCGCATGGCATTTTTTCTGTTACCCTGCAATCTGTAAATTGTTCCTTACAGATTAGCAGGGACACAAGAGAATTGGGTATGCTTTCGCGTTCATCTGTCGAAGAAAACGATGCAATGCTATCCGGGTGTTTGTGTACTGTACCCACAATACCCGGAATTTTCGTTGGCTTCTCCGTCGGCTGTGCAGACCCATACGATGCTTTTTGTTCTGGCACGTACACGTCTGTGATGAAAATCATGTTCTCTTTCACTTCGCCAATCAGCCAGGCGATGTACTCTCCTCCTGTCCGCCTGGCCAGAGCCATCAAGTAGTCTCTAACCTGGCTAAGTACTGCGACCGTCTTTCTGTACGGGCAGTGATCGTGTATTTTCACATCGTCTGAATTGTCCCAGTCCTTGTCTTTGTCCTCCTTGAAACCGAAATTATATACTTCTTTCTTCTTGGCCATGTTTACCACCAAAAAAGAAAAAGATTAAAGAATTTTTATGTAGGCGTGGCTTTTGGAGAATGTAAGGAATATAGACTTGTTCACTCCTCTGCAAATTATCTCTGCAGCCAGCGCACCAGCCATCATTGCTGGTGCAACGAAAGATGGCAGCGCTGAATAACTGTTCTGGCGTTCACCCCAGTCTGATGGCTGTGGGTTGAGGTGGACGGAGATGTTGTCTGCTTTTTCGTCAGTGTCATAGTGAACACTGACTACTTTTATATCGTCTTCTTTCGCGTGTTCGAACAGTTGCTCTTGAAAGTCAAGGTCATCAGTGCATTCTATGATTATGCTGTTGTCACTTATGTCGTTCAGGCTGTTTAGCCTGAACTTGGCTACAACTGGAACTACACTGCAGTCTGGTCTGATCTCTGTTATGAAGTCAGACAGGACGAGTACTTTCTTTCGTCCTATCTGGTCCTCTCTGAATGGGAGGCGGTTTAAGTTAACCGCCTCTAGAACGTCATCGTCGTACAATGTCATCCTTTTCACGCCTGCCATCGCCAAAGCAATGGCCACCCATGCACCGACTCCACCACACCCGATAATTATAACATTATCGGGAATATGAAGAGTCGGCGGATTGCGACTCATGTCTATTGTCATTTTACCACCAACAAAAAATAAAACACAAAGAAAAGGTGGGTAGGGTTGGGCTTACCCTACCACGTTCTGGGGGACAATCTCTATTTCTCGGACCTCGGCAATGAGGTCCTCTGAGATGTCCCCAGGGGCGACTTCCTCGCCGTCAAAGTACACGCGGAACTTTCCGCGTATATTGTTGGAGACGGCGAGTTCTTTGATTCTCGCCCTCAGCTCGTCCACAGAAAGCCCCCTATCAAGGGTGCTTTCCCGCCCGTTGACCAGCACCCGGATGGGTGTGGCCTCTTCTTCGGTATTCCACTCTGTCATGTTTATCCCCCTGTGGCATTAGCCACCAGCAAGCGAGATAGGACAGGCACGCCAGCCCGGTGTCAGGATAGCGTGGACCCTCCCGCTTCACTCTGCGGTAAGGTACCCTCCCTACAGAGTCCAGATCCGCGGGACTTTCGGCCCTATCCCACCAAAAAAGAAAAGTAAAGATGTTTAGAACAGGCGCTGGGTTTTTTCGTAAAACTCTTTGCTTTTATCTCTGTGGATGTGGAAGTAGTAGATTACTTCGAACACTCTGTCAGTTCCATATACATTCATCTCGTAAGCACTCTTACGAGGTGAATAATATGGGTGTGCTGGATCTACTACTCGAGTTAATCGCTTTTCTCCGGGCAGTCTAACCCACACTGTGAAGTATGGGAACACTGCCCCATACGCTTTACTTCTCCCGAAGTCATCGATCGCAACGTATATCATCTCCGCCTGGTCGAGCAAGCGGAGGGCTTCCTCATGCATTTTGTTTTTTTCTTCTTCGCTCATGCGCATAATACCACCAAAAAGAAAAATGAGATTAAGAATTTTTCTCGGCTTCAATCTCTCTGGCCAGCCTCACAATCGGGTTGGCCAGCAAGAGTTGTTCTCGCTTGTCCTGATCAATCTTTGGCTTTCTCTTTGGCTTCGGTTCCTCTGGTTCCGGTTCTTCTGGCTCTTCCGGTTCCTTCTCTGGTTTGCACAGCTTATCCATGCGCCTGAAAAACTTCTCAGTACGCATGGACAGAGACACGGATGGAATTGGCTTCAGCTCAATCTTCACTGTCCGCTTCTTGCTCTTGCCCTTAAGATACTTCTGTCTTAAGGGCAGGGACCAGAAGAGGATGGACGTACCCCAGATCTCTGGGAAAGTTCTCGCTGTCCATGTCTGACCTGCAAAACTCGCTCTGATGTGGTCGCTGAGAATCTCTACTTTAAATCCGTTGGGCCTACCGTCTGTGGTAAGCCCCTCAAAAATCATCCTGCCAGGCATAATACCACCAGCTGTAAGTTGGGTCGGTGCCGTGTGGACATTCCCTTTTGATTTCCTCACCCGGCGGTGGTTCAGCCGGGCGTAGGTGGTCGGCGTGCTGGGTGCACGCTCATAACGGGACTTCTGTTTCGGCACACCTTCTCACCCAGGACCTAATCCAGTGTGCCTAACCACCAATAACTATTCGTCCTGCCCCCCTATTCCCCTCAGAGTGTTGACTCTAACGGGAGGGATATAGGTATTTTGGACTTCCGTCCACACGGCTTTCGGTAGCATGCTGGCATTGAAAAACAGCATTGAGCCAGCACACCACCTACAGGGACGGTGGTGGTCCGCCAATTTTGGGAAGAATCTTACCCAGCTCTCCACGGAGGGATGGCTATCGCTGGCAAAACCCAGCCAAAAAGACAGCCCCGCACAACACACACGGTAGCCAGCCGTGTGTGTTGTGCATGTGTCCCCCCGTCTTGGGCTGGCGCCCTCAAGCCGGCTGGACACGACACTCAGCCAGCCGGCGGGTGATATTCGTGCCTTTCGGCACTGCACCACATTTAGCACTTCATCATACAGTTGCGCTGGTTGGCTGGCCAGCGCTTCTGTACTCTTGCCCTATGTGGTGCGGGTGCATTCGCATACCCCCACCCGTGTGCGTCGCATTACACACACACAATAATAAGAAAAGCACACAAATATATATACTTTTTTTGTAATTTATTCAGTTATATGAATAATTTCCAGATATCATTTTTCACACCCGTTTAACGATTTTTAAACGGGTGCTTTTGTTTTTCTTTTTTCTGCGCTTTTTTCATGTTGCCCATGTGCCAATATGCATATTGCCCGAATCTGCGTTTTACATGCGTTTTTCCATGCGTTTACGCAAATTCTCCGCATGTCTCAGCGCTTCCTTTCCCGCATGGCCGAGCCACAGCCAAAGCACACAGCCACAGAGCCACAGTACCAGCGTGCCAGCCTGCCAGCAAACAGCCAGCACACCACACAGCACACAGCCCACAGCACCAAGAGACAGCCCACCGTTATAAACCCATCGCTTATTTCAAAACTTGAGTTTTGAAACTGCTGCTATGGGCGTCTGGCATGCTTGCCCGTGCCTGCCTGCCAGCCATGAGGGAAGCACACCGAAACAATGAAGGAAAAAAACAAGAGACAAAAGCGAAATTGATATTCAATATAATATAAAAATTAAAAATAAAAAGGCGATTTAAGGTTGGTACATATAAAATCATCTACTCGCTTAAAAAAACCCCGTAATCTCAAAGGAAATGGGGTCGGTTTTAGCGGTCCAATGATATATTGAAAAAGAAAGTGAAGAGGTGAGCGAGACCCGAATCTTAAGCCCGCGAAATGCGGATTCTAAGGGGTTTTGAGGCCCGGAACGGGTCAAGATCTAACCGCATGTAAAAAGCCCGGAAAATGAGAGGAAATGGGTTATATTGCCCGGCACTTTCTGGCAATGTCTGGCTAAAAGTCCAGTATTGATTTTTCTGTTGCGATCTTACGGAGTTCTTCTTCTGTTGGTTGCGCAAAGTATCTGGCTATAACTCTTTGGGTGTCGCCAGTAACTCTCATAATTTCCTCAATTGTATAACCTTTTGCTTTCATCAGGTTAATAGAAGTAGCCCTGAGAATCCGGAATGGGGTTGGCTTATTCCGGATTCCTGACACTCTAAGCCAGAACTGGAGTATGTTGTATGCTGTCCGCCCGGTAATATGCTGGCCTTTGTATGTTGACGGGAACAACCAGCGCTCCTGCCTGGTTTCTGGCTTTATCAAATTAATGTACTGGATCAGGCGCTTGGCAGTTTCTCCGCCTACTATAACAGTCCAGTATCTTTTCTTCTTGTTCTCCCAGAACCGGATCTTTGCAGTGTTATCCTCATTTATAGTTATATCGCTGATCTCAATCGCTATAAGATCTTCCCGGCGTATTGCAGCCTCAATAGCCAGGCGTATCAGAATCTCATCCTTAAGGACGGTTATGCTGGAGATCAGGCGCTTCACTTCATCAATTGTTAAAGCGTTTTCGGACATATTCATGGCCACTGCCTGATTATTAGACACAGCATGGATGCTATCTCACCACGGTACTTGAAAACTAACAGCGGGCCGACAAATCTCGCACTATTGCTTGGTGGGACAATACCGAACTCGACTATGTAGTCATTTGGGATCATCAGGCCCAGCATGTCCTGGAGCAGGTGTGTGTCATATTCCACCTTTTCCAGCGGTTTATCACCATCAACATAGACTCTTCCACCAACCAGTTTGCACCTGGGATATGCTGGACAGACTAGATCTTTTAATATATATTTCTCTATAGTGATCCGATCTTCTCTTCTTCTAGTCATGTGTGACATAAATCCGGCTCGTATGTACTTTATTCTGATCCAGTATGTTAGTCCAGGCTCTATAAACCATCCGTCAGAAGTTATTCTCCCGTGAGACACAATCTCTTCCAGGAATTCTCTTCTTGGGTATGGACCTTCGGACATTTTACACCTCATACATACATAAAACGAACATGAATATAAGCTTTTCCCCTTTGTGTTATAAACAGGTATCTCTACGAGAAAAAGGGTTGTAAGATTCACCAATTTCCCATGAATTTTTTCCTTTACTCGCACGTTTCGGAAATTACAATTCCCCGGAATAAACTATATTTACCTGAATTGCCTACTGTATTACATGCGTATATTTGTTAGAAGCGACCAAGATCTCCGCGATAAAGCCGCAGAATACGGATTTACCGGATCGGGAACCAAGGACGACCCTTATGTCCTTGAAGGGAAATCTTTTAAGGAGGAGGACTTGATATGGATTCATGAAACAACCTCTCATATCCATATCCGCGATTGTACCTTTATAACCGGGACCCCTTATAATATTCAATTGAAGTTATATAAATGTAATAATATAATTATACAAAGATGTAAGTTTGTGACGGGGAAGATCCAAGAGGGCTACGATTTGGCGTGCGAGATGGTTGAGTGTAAGAACTGCGCGATTGTTGAGTGCGAGTTCAAAGGCAACCCCAGTGCTGTAAGGCTAGAACTTTGCCAGGATGTTACAGTGTCTGAAAACAAATTTTTAGACAACACATATGGCCTGAGGATTGTCGACTGCAGCCTGGTGGACGTGGCTCGCAACCTCTTCACTTCTGGAATACACGCAATCCAAATAGCCTGGTCTACAACATCAAATGTCTTCAGTACAAAATTGCGCATTCTGGACAATACAATACAAGCTATGTATGATGATGGTATTGTTTTGCGCGGTGTGTGGGATCTGACTGTAGATGGTAATTATATATATTCTGACAAGAATGGTATCTTTGCTACCAGCGCTCGCAGGCTTAGTATACATCACAATCAGATTGAGAGTCGTGAGCATGGTGTGCGCATAGAGAGCGGGGGGGATCTTGACATATCTGATAACAGGCTCATTGCGTATGGTGGGTCTGCAATTGGCCTATCTAAAGTATCTAATTTCAATGTACGTAACAACCTTTGCGTGTCTGAGAAAGGAAGGGCGGTCGGCAAACTAGGCGGTGATGGAATTTATCTGGAGAATTCACAGGATGGCACAATTGATGGTAACAAGTATGCTGGAGAGGGTACACGTTTGTTCTGGGAAGGAATTCGTATGGTCAATTCCACCAGGATCAAGGCTCTTAACAACGATGTCAGAGCACTCTGGTCTGGCATATACATACATTCATGCAAATCTGAAGACAGCCCCTGCGTACTCTCTCAGAATAAGTGTACAACTACTAAAGCTGGTGGGCCATATTCTATCAATGGATCTAGCGGAATCGCTGTCAGTGACAGTGTTGGAGTAGAAATAATTAAGAATGAGTGCAATGAGTGTGATAAAGGAATAGAAATATCTGAGTCGCAAAAGATCACTGCCGCGGATAATGTTTGTGTCCAGAATGATATGGTAGGAATATATCTGAAATCATCTAATCACTGTGTATTAGAGAACAACGAGTGCGCGTTAAATGGGAGTACAGTCCTGTTTTCTGAGGCACCTCGTTCAGCTGAGTCTTCCTGTACTGGTATCAGTGTCCTGTTTTCCGGTAACATTACAATCAGAAAGAATAAATGCTATAATAATGCAGATCATGGCATTCTCTTATATTCCTGCAAGCAATGCACGATCGAAGGGAATTCGTGCAGCAAAAACGGTACGTCTGGCATTGCACTTGCCAGTACTAATGACTCCAAGCTGATAAAGAATTACTGTAAAGATAATGGTCTGGTTGGTATCCATTTGTCCTCTTCATGTAACGGGGCGGTTGTAAGAAATAATGTATGTACTGGACATGGTAAGTTTGGGATTGAGGCTCTAGGCGTCAACATCTCAATTCTATACAACAAATGCACGGACAATCAGTATAAAGGTATACGTGTAGCAGACGATCCAGAACGTCATGGGATTACTCTGTACAAAAACAGGGAGTAGTTATGCTGGATAAAAAAGTTTTAGTGGAAAATCAGCACGACCAGGATCACCACTATAGCAGTGACCATTCCAAGCACGTCCGCTGCAAAGTCCTTGCCACTTTCCAGGTACGTGTTAGACTGCTTTATGAATATGTCGTACACTTCTTTGAATATCATGATGCAGAATGTCGCAAACGTAGCCAGTCCGAGATTCACGTAAGCGCCAGCCATGTGTATGAAGTCAAGGACAAGGTAGATCAGGATAATCAAAGAAAAACTAAAAAGAAAATGTTTTATCTTGTCTTTCTGGATCTTCATGGATCTCACTCTTTGCTTGTGTCTGGCTTAGCAGGCTGTATTTTGTTGTTGTCGAGCTTGTGCTGTATGGTCTTTACGATCTTTTCCACGATCACGTTGCCACCGATGATCACAAAGACTGTCTGCGCGTATTCCTGTGCAGTCGCCGGCTCATAACCGAATGCGTATACCAACACACCGATTATTGCGCCGATAATCGCTGTCGTCAGCATTTTCGCGTAGTCAAAGCTCTCGTCGTTCTTCACCACTTCTTTTATGTATCCCAGCACGGCATAGAATATGCTTGAGCCTACGCCGAGCAGGATTCCATATATCAGGCTCGTTCCATCCATGGTTTCACCAAGGCTACTACAACGTACGAGTATTTATAGGTTGTTCCAAAAATGCCAGAACTATGCGCAGGTATGTTTAGGTTATAATGTCGCTACCTCTTTCCATGTCGTTCCATCCCAGTATTCTAACCGCTTTGTGTCTGTATTGTAGCCAATTTGTCCTTCGGATAGGTTTGTAGGTCTTGTAGATGTAGTCCACATGTGTAATACAAAATTAGTCGCTTGATGGTGGTTGAACTCAACAACGCCTCTTGGGTCAAGGCATATATTTCCGCTAATTCCTACAGTAATATAGATGTTGTGGTCTGCATTTAGAGATATTTCTCCTTCTCCACCCTCTGCCCATAAAGTTAACTTGTCCTTAACTGCAAAATCACAACTTGTCTCAACATCAATCACAAACCAATTTCCACCTTGATAAGACAAAACGCCAGCACCCTCACCATATCGAAGAAATGTTGGATGACGTGCGTCTTTGGGGAATATAATTTTACCAGTCATAGGGTTTAACACTATATCCTGCCTAGGATTTAGAGTTATGCTACCGCCACCTAACCAGGGGGTATAAAGAATAATGTCGTCATCTGCCCCGATATTCAATGTACACAATCTCCCGTATATATCAACCTGTGCTATTTCTGATGTTTCGTAAACATCTATTTCAAGTCCCATATTATCATATTGTCCTTTAGGCACATAGAGGTCTAACCATGCCTCGCTGTCGTGATTTGTATATCCGTAATAATATCCAATATCTATACCTGCACCTTTTCTCAAGCTAGGCATGATAATAATATCTCCTTCTGCTTCAGGATAGACATTCAACATTAATGCACCCCAGTTCCCTTCTGGTATGTTCTGTATCACCTGTCCACTTGCAGGGTTCAGCGTTATATCTCCCGTGTCTGTTGAGATACCAATCGCACTACCAGACAAATTTCCAAAGTTTGTTATGCTTTTACCGTTCCAATCTTTATCTCCGTCTATCTCTAACTCTGACAGTTTCCGTATACCGCCAGTACCACCACTATTTCTTCGGCTAATTATGATTGCCATTGTACGCACCTCGTATTGAATATGTTTTCCGAATATTTATGTCTTATTCCTTGATTACTGCACCAAGTTTTCTTTCGTGGACTTCTGCCACCACTGGTTTGTATGGTCTTTATTGCAGAATACATACTGCTTCGGTGGATAGAACCCAGCACTTGCTCCTCTAACA
>Ga0078972_1001540_pt1 | contig 85413 bp, 82 predicted proteins | sample YelNatPaOPGAMG01_FD_67568 | JGI IMG/M metagenome (GOLD analysis project Ga0078972, IMG submission 67568) | Hot spring thermophilic microbial communities from Obsidian Pool, Yellowstone National Park, USA - OP-RAMG-01 (SPADES assembly) (version 2) | ecosystem: Environmental > Aquatic > Thermal...
TATATGAATCTTTAATTAAAAATCAAACAAAATCATTTAACGGTCTGCAAATAAAAGAAGTTGCGAGGGTAATTCGGGCGAAGCCGTTTATCCGCTGTTAGGCGAAGTTGCTCTATTTTTATCATTTAAGATTCTCCCGACAATTCCTTCATGATTTTATTAACTGCTCGTCTAACATCTTCAACATCATTTATGTGCTCTATTATCCGCTTTAGATATTCTTCACTAAAAACAACAAAACCATTTTTAAGAAGTTTAAAGTAATAATGAAATGCCTCAAGTATTTTTTGATACCTAATCTTGTTTTTAACTCGCGGACTGGTAATTTTTCTCTCAAGCTCTTCTATATTGAATACAGCATAAGGTATAGTGATAATTGTCTTCTTTCTCTCCCCACTCCTCGCCTCTTTTCGCTGGCTTATTTTCGCTACCTGAAATCCAATATCATTAACTTTAGCATCAATTCCTTTAGCATCTAACTCTGCATTGCACTCTAATTGCAAATTTTTCACTTCTTTGGCACAGACATATTCGAACATATAACAAAAGTCTAATTGGGTAAGAACAGATATCCAGGTCCTATACATTCTTGCCTTAAATCCCTTCTTAAACCAATCATTTTCTTCAAGTGATTTATTGAAGAAATATCTTTTGAACTCTTCGAGCGCCTTTTTGCTTTCTGGGGAAGTATTTATCTCTTTCCAAAATTCCTCAAACCATTTCTCAAAATCTAAAAATTCTCTATCCTCCCAGTAATGTTTGAATATTGAGGCAAGCGGTAAAATCTCTTTGGGTAAATCCTGTTCCACCCATTTAACATCTTTAAATTCCTCTCTATACTTCTCTAAAGGGATACTTTCAAGAAATTCCCGGTATTTTATTAAATCCTTCACTGGGTCCTTCATAAAATCTTCCTTTTCTGAAGTTCTTTCCATTCTTTTTTACCCGGGAGTGGAAGATTTTTAAGCTGGGTAATGCTTAAGTGATAAGTAATCTCCCGATAGGTCTCTTTTATGTATTTCTTAACATAATCAGAATTAAGATATTCCACTACATCCCGGTCGCTCATATCAAATTTCTGGCTGAATAATCCATCCTTTCTTAAAAGATGGTAGACATCACCCATCCACGGATAGCACTTTTCATCAATAGCTGCCCCTACCTTCCCGTCTTCTCTAAAACCTAAACCGACTACGATATGGGGGATATTAAAATATTTGCGCAATTTTTGAACATCAGTCTTTTTAATCCAGTATCCTGTAAAATTTTTGTAGATGATTTCATTACATCTGAGATTTCTTCCATTTAAAAGAGGTAAATACTCATTTTCTCGGGGAGGAATTTCTTTTGTTATATAGGAATTATTTTTAACCTCAGGAGTCCTTGGAGAAATTCTTATTTCATAAATATCTCCCAATCGGTAAGAACATATACTTTCTATAACACGAGTGTAATCTGTTTCAAATGTCACCACTTCACCTCTCCAATCAGGATTGATTTTCACTGGTTTTATCTTATTCTCCTTATACTCCAAAAGTTCCAACCTGCGGGAAAACTTATCCGATTTAATAAAGTTCAACACCACAGATGAGACATCTGCTTCGGGCTTAAATACATCCGGACCAAGATAAATTATGGCGGTCCCTCCATTTTGAGACAGGAAAACTCTAAGTTTTTTGAAATCGTCCAAAATCATAAATGTGGCAGGAACAATAAAAATCAATTGCCCTTCTGGTTTAAGTAACTTGATAGACTTTTCTATAAACGCACCATAAACATTATATTTTCCATACCAGGTTTCATACTGACTTTTATATTTTTCCTTGGTAGTGGTATCTACTTTTATAGGATAATGATTTGAAAGACTTGGAATACCATAAGGCGGATTTCCAATTATCAAATCGAAAAGGAACGGCGGTTGCCACAAAAGATAATCTTCTTTTATAATTTTTACATTATTTCCAATATGTAAAGTGGTCAAATAATTGATTATATCCTGGTTAATCTCTACGCCCCAGAGCTTTGCTGAGTTAAAAAGCTCTGGAAGATTTCTTTTTATTCCGATTAAAAACTGCGCCAAACCACAAGCAGGTTCCAGAATGGAGATGTCATTTTTATCGGTATATCTACCAGCATCTATCAAATTAACCATAAAATCCACCACCCATTCAGGAGTAAAAAACATTCCGTAAGCTTTCTTGATAGTCTGGAGATTATTGTTCACTATGTTTTGATGAACTTTGTAGTCTGCCATTACTTCTTCTCTTACAAGCAGGGGTTTAGATTTTTTGATTTGATATTTTGTCTTCATGCTTTTGAATTTTCATTCTTTTGATACCCAGCATCATAATTTTATTATATAAATCTCCTCTCAAAACTCAAAGAAAATGGATGGAGATGTGAGAAGATAAATTCTTAATGAAAAATCTTTCTCACCCTTTCAGATAAATCCCTATTTTTTCGTTTAACCCTTCCTCCCCGTCATAGAAAATGGATATTACTGGAACGCCGAATTTCCTTTCTATCTCAAGGAATATGGAAGAGGCGATGTTTCCTGGCATGCAGGTGAATGGAGAAACATTTACTATCAAACTACACTTATCCCTTTCTATAAACTTTATAGCCCTTCCTATTGTGATAAATGCCTCTGTCGTGTGCTCTTTGGGAAGGAATTTAATGGCTGATTCCACCATTTCGTGAATCTCCGGCTCCCTTCTGTCCCACAGAAAATCTTCAACAAGTTCGTATGCCTCTTCCTCAATTTTCTTCAAAAACCTGTTCTTCAGTTTGTTTTTCAAAACCTCAATGTAATCTCGTTTCTCCCTTGATTTCCATACATGGTTAAATGATGTAAAAAATATCCACTCGGATATAGGAGCTAGCCACATCTCACCTCCATATTTCTCAATTGATTGAAGGAGATAGTCGTTGCTGAATGGATTACACCTTACAAAGATCTCTCCAACTACGCCTGCAAGAGGAACTTTTTTATTCATATCCAGAGCTATTTTTTTGAATTCTGAAGAGAGATATTCAAGAAAACGATGGATATCTGCGTCTCTTTCAAACACATCAATACCCTTTCTTATACAATCCTCTATCAATTTCTCAACATTTCCGCCTTTATCCCTCGGCTTTAATTTGCACCTCATCTTGAAAACTATGTCTCCTGCTAAAATTGCCTTCCATAAGTCCTTTCTCATTGAGTTTGGAAGCCCGAGATAGGCATTCGCTGCAGAAGGCGTTATTATGCTCATACCAGAAAGCCCCGCCCTTTCAAGAATTGCCTTCTGCATAGTCGCATACTGACCGAACCTGCATGGACCATCGGATGTTGGCATGAAGAGGGCGAGTTTATGAGGTTCATATCCCCTCTCATTTATGAACTCCAGTAAATTCCCCAAGGTGACAGCCATTGGAAGGCACTCACTTCCCCTCGTGAACTTCCTTCCAATCTCAAATCCACTTCTCCTTTCAGGTGGAAGGGTCTCAGCATCGTATCCGTATTTTCTGAATACTGCTGCAAAGAAGTGATTCCCCACAGGATGCATATTGGGTATGAGGATTTTTCTTTTCTCAATTTCACTTTCCCTCTTTATATAAAATTTCGTCCCTCCCGAGATTTTCCTTCTCGTAATAACATCAACGAAGGCTTCTATCCTTGTGAGAAATCCTGTTTCTGAACTGTGCTCATCAATCTCAAGGATAAGATGGGGTTCCTTTTCACACAGCATCTCAATATAACCTATTATGAAAGAATCAGGACCGCACGAGAAGTTTGAAATGACCACTGGATAGAAACCCTTTTTTAATGCCTGTATTGTAGCATTTATCATGTTCTGCCCATTCCACCAGAACATGTTTTCAAAACCCTCCGGAAATTCTTCTTCGGAAAATTTCATCAATTCAGCTGGAATGACATTAACCCCATAAGTGGCGAAAAGAAATGGGAGCCTCAATGAGAGCCTTTTATCGTAGATGGTGTAATTTCTTCCTACGATGCAGATGGTAGGAACGGAGTCGTTTTTCATCTCCTCAACAAGCCTCTTACCGAGTTCCTCACATTCCTTCAAAAATCCTTTGTAATGCTCAACCGCATTTCTGTATGCCCTCTTGACTTCCGAATGAGAAAAGCCCTCCTTTGAAAAAACCTCAAAGAATTTATTCACATTTATCCTTTCTGGAACTCCAAAATCAAGAACCGGTGAAAGGACCTCTACATTCAAACCCTTTTCCCTTTTTATTGAATTGAATAGCCCTGCCATCCCCTGACAGTAAGGGCAGAAATGGGTATTTGAGAACTTCTTTCTCGGAAAATGCCTGATGGTATAAGGAAGAAAGACCTTTTTAATTCCCCTTTCTGTTAATCTCACGAGATGACCTATACATGCCTTAACAGGAAGGCAGAAGTCAGATGTGCTTACAAGGTCTCCCTTCTTTATCACATCGTCCGTTGTCTCTCCAGAAAAAAGGACTTTATATCCGAGTTCATTCAGGAATTTCACATAAAAGGGCATGAGGATGTGGGTTGAAAGGGAAAGGGGCAATCCCATTTCGTCCTTAAAATTTCCAGTCTGTTTGATAAAGTTTGAAAGGAGCTTGTTCCTCTCCTCAAAGGCTCTGTAAAATTTCAACTCCCTCTTTTTCCCTTCCTCTGGCTCCCTCCCGCATATATATCCCCATGAGGTTTCCTCATTTCCTGATTTTATGTATGTTATCTTGCAGTGATTTGAACATATACTGCATTCCTCGCTTCTTTTCTGAATCTCTCCGAAGAGAAATCTATCGGGCTCACCATTTCTTCTTATCTCGCACCTCCTCATACACTCAAGGGCAACCCCGAGGGCTCCATTTATATGGCATAAATCGGTTGTGTATATCCTCTTTGAAAGAATTGTTTCAAATGCAGCAATCAATCCCTTATTTCTTGCTGTAGCGCCCTGAAAAAGAACAAAATCGCCGGTTATGGGTCTTTTTCCAACAACCCTTGACAGGTAATTAAAGGCAACCGAGTATATAACTCCTGCCATAACCTCCCTTTTCGTAAACCCTTTCTTTAAAAGAGCAAGGGCGTCCTGTTCCATAAAAACGGTGCACCTTTCAGATGTATAGGGTGGCTCAACCCCTGAGACCATCTCTCCCACATCCTGAACTCTGAACCCAAGAAGTTCTGCGAGTTCCTCAATGAAGGAACCCGTTCCTGCTGCACAGACGTAGTTCATGTTTATCTGGTCAGGAATTCCGTTTTTCAGGTGCATGTATTTTGAATCCTGCCCTCCTATCTCAAAAATTGTTTCAACTCCATCACACTGAAATTTAGCACCCTCTGTATGTGCAGTTATTTCGTTCAGTATCAAATTCGCTCTCAAAATTTTACCTATCATCCTCCTTCCCGAACCGGTAGTCCCAATCCCTGCTATATCAATTTTCTTGAGATACCTTTCAACCTCTTTCTTTGCAGAGAATAGAAACCTCGTTGCAGAAATGGGGTCCCCCTTGGTCTTTCTGTAAAGGTGAAAAACTACCTCCTTATCCTCTGAAATAGCACAGAGCTTCGTGCTCGTTGAACCTATATCAATACCGAGCCATACCTTCCCTCCATATCCTTCTTTCAAAATTGCCACTTCGGTTCCATTTTCATCGGTGAATGAAATCTGATTCTTGTGCTCTTTTATTGATGAGTTCTTTATGAGAAGGGCAACCCTCCTTTTTCTTTTCTCATTTTCTTCTTCTCTTATCTCTCCCCTCAGAAAATCAAAATTCTTCTCACTCCCAAAAAATGAGGCGCCGATCGCAGAAGCGAATGGAGAGAGCTCCGAGGTAAACAGCTCTTTTATCTTTTCATTGAGGTATCTGACAAAAAGGGGATTTCTTGAAAGTCCCCCTGTGAGAAACGTTTTTCCAGAAAGTTCAATCCCCTTTAGAAGCGTTGAAAGAAGGGTTTCAGCAACACCCTTACACAACCCATGCCACAATTCATCTACTGAATACCCCTCCTGCTGACGATGGATTATATCTGTTTTTGCAAATACAGCGCACCTCGTGGCTATTGATGGGGGACAGGAGTTACAAGCCCTCTTTCCCATTTCCTCCGGAGAGATTTCAAGCCTGTTTGCCTGATGCTCAAGAAAAGCACCTGTTCCTGCTGCACACTGGGAATTGGTCTTGAACCTTGAAAGTTCACCCTTCTCATTGAGTATGATTAATGTGGCACTTGAGCCTCCCGCATCAATTATGTTCCTCACCTCTGGCAGGAGAAACTTAGCCCCTTTTATGAGGGCTTTTACAGGATGAACAGGCTCCATACTTCCAAAATTCTTTCCGCCAAAACTGGAGGTGATTCCAATTGAATCCACCTTAAATTCCTCTATTTCTTTCTTAAGATTTAAAATACCCTTCCCGATTTCCCCTTTGTGAGAAATCTCTCCTTTTTTAACAATCCCTTCGTCATTTAAAACTACAAACTTGACAGAAATGCTTCCAATGTCTATACCAATTCGCATACCTTCTATATTAGACATTTTTTATAAAAATGTCAAGAAAAATTCATTTTGGGGATTATATAAATTTCATCTTAACCTTTTTAATACCGCCTTTTGAATCACAGAGAATCTATCTTTGTTCCCAAAATCTCTGTATCTTAATTTCTAACAGTCATCTATTTCTGCAATCATCTCGGATATCTCTGTCAAAACCCATTCTCGACCACACTTACACATTTTTCGGTATTCATCCTGATATTGTCCACCAACGCGGTTTAAAGTTAACTCTTCACCACACGCACATTTAATTATCATCTTGTTAGGAGTCTCCTGTGATTTATCTTTCATAATTCAGCCCCAATTATTTTACTTTCGGTTAGCATTAATTCATAGGTTTTCGTGTGCCATTGTGAAATTCTTTCATAATCTATGAATTTGGTTTTTTCTTTTATAGGCTTAAAAGCTGAAAGCTCAATCTTAGATAGAAATTCTTCCTCTCTCTCTTTGTATGAAACAATATACATCTTGACATTGAAATCCTGAAGTTCTAAGAACTTCAACAAAGCATTCTTAAAATCCGTTGTATGTTCTATTTCAAAAATGGATGAAGGAAATCTTCTCTCATTAAACCAGAATACATCAATGGATTGAACTCTTTGTATGATATCTTCATAAGTGAACTTGAAAATATCTTCTAAAGTTACTAATTCTTTCAAAGATTTGTTTAAAAATTTTTTATTTTTATCTTGAGGAGGAACACAGGTTTTGAAGCCATTCATATTGCCTATTTCAACAATCATCCCTTGATAATAAGAATGTGTAAACTTCCCTTCCTTTCGTATTTCTTTGTCTTCCTCTGTCAACGAAATTATTTCGTCAGGCAGTTTATTTTTATAAGTCTTCAATGCCCACAGACCAGGTTTTATCTTAAAAAAGAATCTATTGTCCTGAACAATTCTACGAATACTTGCAAAAGGTGTCTTAGTTTTCCACTTCACGCCGGGCACTTTCAGTGCTTTTTCATATAAGTATCCCAGTGTTGCGAATCCCCCGTTTTCTTCCATAACTTTTATTACAGCTTCATATTGTTTCATAAGTTTCCTCCTATTTTATTATCCTGCTAGTATTGTCATCAAAAAAATCGGCACTTTTCAATAAATTTTCGTTACTGTATTTTACTCAATTTTTTATGTAAAAAAACCCATCCCTTTTATACCTATATCACTTAGGGTAGAAATACAGATTTGCTCACTCAAAAAAGTTTTTGTAGGTTTATTATATGAAGTTCATTGATGAGGCAAAGATATATGTGAGAGCAGGGGATGGTGGAAATGGGTGTTTGAGCTTCAGAAGGGAGAAATATGTTCCAAGGGGAGGTCCTGATGGGGGAGATGGTGGAAAAGGAGGAGATGTTTATTTAAGGGCGAATTCATCAATGAGAACCCTTCTTAAATTCCATTACAACCAGCACTTTAAGGCAGAGAGGGGGGCTCACGGAAAGGGAAAGAATATGACTGGAAGGGATGGAAAATCCCTCATAATTGATGTCCCTGTGGGAACAATAGTTTATGATGCAGAGACAATGGAACAAATTGCTGACCTTGATGAGGACAAAAAAATGGTTCTTGTTGCAAAAGGTGGAAGGGGGGGAAGGGGAAATGCGAGGTTCGCCACACCAACGAGAAGAGCACCTCTTATAGCAGAAAAGGGGGAGAAAGGAGAAGAAAGGGTTTTAAAACTTGAACTTAAGCTCCTTGCGGATGTGGGAATAATAGGATTTCCGAATGCTGGAAAATCAACCCTCATTTCACGGATATCAAGGGCGAGACCAAAAATTGCGGATTATCCATTCACAACTCTTGTTCCAAATCTTGGAGTGGTTGAGTTTCACGATAAAACATTTGTGGTTGCGGATATGCCTGGACTTATAGAAGGAGCCCACAAAGGAGCGGGGCTTGGAATAAGATTTTTGAGGCACATTGAAAGGACAAAGGTTTTGGTTCATCTCATTGACCCCTCCCAAACGAATTCCCCCAAAAAGGTTTTTAACCTCTATGAAACCCTCAGAAAGGAACTTGAGGGATATAAGAAAGAACTTCTTGACAAAAAAGAGGTAGTTGCGATAAACAAAATTGACCTCACCCATGTTAGGGAAAAAATTGAGGAGATAAAAAGGGTATTCCTTGAGAAAGGTATTGAGCCAGTTTTCATTTCAGCCTTCACAGGAGAGAATCTGAAGGAACTTCTTCAAAAATTATACGATGCACTTTTCGGAGATGAAGGAAAAGATATTTAAAGCAAGGGTCTCTTATACAGGAAAGGACTTTTTTGGATGGCAGGTTCAGCCTGGAAAAAGAACCGTCCAGGGGGTTCTTACAGAAGCCCTATCAAGACTTTTCAAAGGAAAGGTAAGAGTTATGGCAGCCGGAAGGACAGATACTGGAGTTCATGCATTAAGCCAGGTAATAGGAATAAAGGGAGAGACATCCCTTGAACCGTCCTCTTTAAAAAAAGCCATCAACAGCATCCTTCCCGAGGACATAAGGGTGCTTGAGATTGAGATGGTAGATAAAAAATTTCATCCCATAAAAAGCAGGGGAAAAATATATGCATACTTTATTTATACCGGGGAGGTAATCTCGCCATTTCTATCATCGTATTTTTATCACATAAAAGGAGATTTAGACTACGAAACTCTTTCAAGTTCCGCAGAGATCTTAAAGGGGATTCATGACTTTTCTGCTTTCAGAAACAGGGGAAGCAATGTCAAAAGCACAAAGAGAAATATCTTTATATCTGAGTGGTTAAGGTCGGGAGATTTCTGGGTTTATGTTATAGGGGCAGATGGATTTTTAAAGCAGATGGTAAGAGTTATAGTTGGAACAATGCTTGACCTCTCAAGGGGTAAAATTGACATTTCTTATTTTGAAAATCTTTTGAGGGGCGAAAAAAGGGAAAGGGCTGGAAAAACTGCTCCACCCCACGCTCTCTTCCTTTTAAGAGTATTTTATGAAGAAGACCCCGTTAAGTGGTGGGAAGAGGAAAAGCCTAAATTTTTACAATTTATTGAAATACTTAATGATTTTTTTTCATAAAGGGAGAAAGGTCAGATTAGAAATCGCCAGCATGGAAAGGGAAGGGAGTCAAAAAAAACCCTTTAATCCCCTCATTTATTAAAACGCAATATCTTTTCAATCTTCTCCCTCAAAACTTTCTCATGTTCGGACATCTCGCCTATTATCTGGTCCCTCCAGACACAACTTCCGTCAAGAATTATTGTATGAGGAAGACCTACCACACCATAGTCCCTTGCAGTATCTCCGTATTTATCCATAAGGATTTTAAATGGAAATCCGCTTTCCTTGAAAAATTTTCTCAAATTTCTTTCGCTTTCCTTAAAACTTATCAGGAATACCTCGACCCTCTTATAATCCGCCTTTATTTTTTTGAGAATGTCTATTGCCCTTATACAGGGAGCACAATCTGTTGAGAAAAAGTCAAGAATTATTACATCAGCCTTTGGCTTCTCACCGCAGTAATCCCTTAACTGAAACCAGTTCCCATCAATATCCCTCAATTCAAAGAGCTTCACCTTCTCACCAATTTTAAAGGAAAACAAAAAAGGGGTTAAAAAGATAAAAAGAAATTTAAGCCTCTTCATGTTTTAAAATTACCATATACAAATTAAAAATCAAGTTTTTTGCATGTAATAGCAAAATCAACTTTTTCTACGGAAATAGGCAATTAAAGATATAGTCATTTACTTCACTTGACTTTTTTGACGCAATGCGTTATAATTATTATATGATGAATGTAAAAGAAATAATGGTGACACTCAAAAGGGTGGATGTGGAAGAGTTCTTTTCCTCTTTTTTGGTCCTTCTCTTCACTTCCCTTGTCCTCATTTCAAGCGGAATTTACTACCTCTATGTGGGCAGGAATTATGGAAAGATTGAGGACCTTTTCTATTCACCCCATATTATCTCACTTCAATTCTCCTTAACCCTTCTCTCCATATTTTCCCTGTGGGTAGTGAAAGCCAAATCCATTTCATACACGAAGCCGTTAAATACTTGCCTTTTCATCAATATCCTGATGGTCAATTTTAACCTCTTCGCCTCACTCCTTCTTGTCTTCAACGGCATTCTGTTTTTGTTCTGAGTTGGAACTGGATTTTTCCTCACTCCCCCTTGAGGAAACACTGAAAAGGGTTCTCAAGGACTATCCTTATGCAGACATATTTATGGAGAGAAAAAGAGGGTTCAGGATAAGGTTTGAGAACGGAAAGGTAGAACTAAGCCTCCTGTTAAACGATGAGGGCTTCGGAATAAGAGGAATAAAGGGAGAGGAGATTGCATATTTTTACTCCACTGGCATCAATCCAGAAAGGTTTCTTGAAGGGGCGCATTATTTAAAAGAGGGATTAAAGTATGGATTTGAAGTCAATTCCTTTTCTTTTAAAGAAGAAGGTTTCCCATCAATAGAAAATGTGCTTAACCAAATAAAGTCCTGTTCAAGAGTTTTTGAAAGAAAAGAGGTCATTTCATCCAGCATCTTTTATGAGTTTGTGGAAAGAGAGATAGGGGTTTTTTCAAAGAGGGGGCTGGTTAATGAAATACAGAAAAGGGAGTTCGTTTTTTCAAGGGTTCTTGTTTCCGATGGAAAAATTTATCAGACCGGATATGAGACAGAGGGCACATCCTCTGATTTTCCCTTTAAGGAGATAGACCTATCAAAAGTCGTAGAAACATCCCTTGAAAGGGCTTTGACAAACCTTAAGGCGTCTCCACCTCCCCTTGGAAGGATGCCTGTGGTAATAGGGGGTGAAGCAGGAGGAACGATGATACATGAAGCAGTGGGGCACGGATTTGAAGCAGACCATGTGATAAAGAAAAGCTCAGTCTATGCAGGGAAAATTGGAGAAGTGGTGGCTTCCCCTCTGGTAAGTGTTGTTGATGACCCCACGATTGAAGGAAAGAGGGGGAGTTATTTATATGACGATGATGGAAATCTATCCAAAAGGGTCGTTCTCATAGAGAAAGGGATTTTAAAGGATTACCTCTATGATATGGTCTGGGCGGTAAAAAGCGGAAAGGAAAGCAATGGTCACGGAAGGAGGGAATCTTATAAATACCTTCCAATTCCAAGGATGTCAAATACTTTCATAGAAAGGGGAAATATGAAAAAAGAAGATGTTATAAAAGGAGTATGGAGAGGAGTTTATGTGAAGAAAATGGGAGGAGGGGAAGTGAACACAGTAAATGGCGATTTTATGTTCCATGTTCTTGAGGGATACAGAATTGAAAACGGAAAAATTGGTGAACCAATTCAGAATTTTTCTATCTCAGGAAATGGTCCTGAGATACTCAAAATCATAGATGCAGTTGGAGATGATGTAGGATGGTCTGTTGGAAACTGCGGAAAGGATGGGCAATTGGTTCCGGTATCCGACGGCATGCCAACAATAAGAATTCCAGAAATGGTTGTCGGAGGGATTTCATCTTCTTCCCAAAAGAGACCATAAAAATAAATTCCTGAAACTTACCCACATTTAGTGCGTGAGAATTTTATTATTGGTGGGAGGGACGGTATTATTTTTTATGGAAAAATTAAAGAGTTTTTTAGAGGATTTTAGGGGTTTTAAGGACAAAGGTTCATACTTCAAATTTATAAGCACAAAATTTTTCAATAAAAAGAAATACAGAACATCCAACCGGATCAATTAAAAATGTGGATAAGTTTCAGCTTATTAAAGAGAAGAGAGGATGGGCCAAAAATTGACTTGAGGGAGAAGGAATTGTAAAAAAAATTGTGAAATGAACATTTTGATTTTGACCATAAATTTTGTATTTCTCATTGACCCGCCAGTAATTATCAAAGCCAGGGAGCTCTCTCTGATTGAAAATAGACCGGTAGAAGAAATCTCGGTGAGTATTTACAAGAACGGAAGAAGGCTTGTAATTCCTTTTCAGATAGATGAGGTTGATAAAAATGGGAATTACTTGACCAAATATGTTAAAGAAGACGGAGATTTCAAGAAGAGGAGGGAAGGGTGGAAATTCGGAAAATTCAATGGGGATGACGAACTCGTTTTTATGGCGTCGGATTGCGGAGAAAAATTTTTGTATAAAGATACGAGGGATATCTACGAAGTAAAAATTGATATGGATGGAAAGACCTGTTTCTTCTATGTGGGGTTCGGAGAGAACACTTCACAAAAATACATTTCTTATACACCCTTAAGTGACATTTTTTCATCTGAATTTTTTTCTTACGGCTCAATAAACTCTTCGGGTCCGGCAACCCTTAACTATTTTTTGATAAAAGGATTGGGAGAAAGTCTGATTAAAAATTTTCGCCTTCACCTGCTTATCTCGTCTTTAGGGGGAAGGATAAAATTTGAGAGGACCGAGGAGGACCTATCCGCAGAAGTAGCAGGTTATACAGATGGACCGGTTAGGCTTGTAAAACTTATGAATTACAGGATGAGGATAGCAAAGGGTATTCAGGCACCAAAGGCTTTAAGGACATCCGTTGCTTACAGGGCATGTGGAAATTTCCCGACAGAGGTTAATATACCCATAAAACCATCCGCATTTGTAAATGAGGCATTTCTTAACCTTTCTTTTGATTTTGCTAAAATTGTGGAAAGGTTTGATATAGTCCTTCCAGATGGGACTGCTATTTCTACGAAAAAATTAAAATGTGGAGATGAGAAGCATATATCAGATGTGAAGCAGATTTTATTTAAGGGCATGGAAAACTTCCTCCTCGCTGAACTTCTGATGCCACCTGAAATAACAGAGAAAATAAGTGGAGACATAATTTTTGTTAGAAGAGAAGATGATTTTTCTCTTTCATGGAAACTCAGAGGCTTTGAGAGGCTTGAAAAGGGAAATTATTCCTTCGTGTTTCAACTCTGTGTTTTCAATGAACGGATTCCCGATATAAAGGATATAAAAATTTCAATAATTCCGCTGGAGAAATAATTTTATGTTTGACGGATTGAGAGAAAAATTTTCAACAATTCTTAAAAGGCTCACGGGGATAGCAGTGATGACCGATTCCCTTCTTTGTGAACTTACTTCTGAGACCAAAAAAAGCCTTATAGATGCGGATGTTAACCGTGAAATAGCAGAAGAACTTATAAATAAAATTGCCGAGAAAGTAAAAGGGAAAAGTATTCCGAATGGACTTTCACCAGGAGACTTTTTCGTATTTTCCCTTTATGAAGAGGTAAAGGACCTTCTCGGGGAAAGCGAGGAGCTTATTCTCAAGGGAAAACCATCTCCAGTAATGATAAGTGGGCTGAATGGAAGCGGTAAAACAACTACCTGCGGAAAAATTTCCAGGTTTCTTAAAGAGAATGGGAAATCGGTTTTGCTCGTTCCATGCGATTTAAAAAGGGCAGCAGCAGTAGAACAGCTTCGTATCCTCGCTCAGAGAGCGGGTGTTGACTTTTTTGAACCTGAAGGATATACAGACCCTGTAAGGGTTGCATCAAAGGGGTTGAAGTTTGCGAAGAGCAAAGCATACGATGTGGCAATTTTTGATACCGCAGGCAGGCTCCATATTGATAAAGAATTGTTGAAAGAACTTAACAAAATCTATAACGAGATAGAACCCTCTGAACACTTGCTTGTGCTTGATGCTATGACAGGGCAGGAGGCAGTGAGAATTGCCGCTGAATTCAAAAAAGTGGTTCCAATAACAGGGCTTGTTTTTACAAAGGTGGATACTGATGCAAAAGGAGGGGCAATCCTTTCTGTTCGTAAAATTTCCGGAAGACCAATAAAATTTCTCGGAACCGGAGAAAGGCTTGATGACCTTGAGAAATTTTTCCCTGATAGAATAGCAAAAAGACTCCTTTCATTTGGAGATATTGAGGGAATAATTGAAAGGTTTGCAAAAGCAGTTGATGAGAAAAAAATAAAGGAGATGGAAGAGAAAGTAAAAAAGGCTGATTTCACACTTGATGACCTTCTTGAACATATAACTCTTCTGAAAAGCATGGGTGGTTTGAGAAAAATTCTTCCACTTCTTCCGGGCTCAGGAATTCCAAAGGAAGAGATGGTTCTTCTCGCGGAAGAAAATATAAAAAAGACAGAAGCAATTATCCTTTCAATGACAAAAAAGGAAAGGGCAAATCCAGATATAATTGACGGGAGCAGAAGGCTTAGAATTGCGAAGGGAAGCGGGACGAATGTAGCAGATGTCAACAGGGTGCTCAAATCTTATAAAAACTTGAAAAAAATTATGAAAAGGTTTAAAAAGATAAACATGCTAAACCTTACCGGAGGATAGAATGGCAGTAAGGATAAGACTTGCGAGAATGGGAAAGAAAAAGAAACCTTCCTATCGGATTGTTGTGGTGGATTCAAAAAAGCCACGATACACTGAGTTCATCGATGAGATCGGCTATTACGACCCATTGAGAAACGAATTACAAACGCGCATAGATTTAGAAAAGTTGAAAGAATGGATGAAGAGGGGAGCGGAGCTTACTCCAGCGGTTTCACGGCTTTTGAAAACTATACAGAGAGAAATTCCACAAACGGAGGTGAACAATGGTTAAAGAAATGGTAGAGAGCATAGCAAAGCTCATAGTGGACAAACCAAACGAAGTAAAGGTGAACCTCCTTGAAGGCACCCAGACAAATGTAATAGAGTTAAGGGTAGCCAAGGAGGACCTGGGAAAGGTTATAGGGAAAGAAGGGCGCAATGCAAAGGCAATAAGAACCCTTCTTAATGCAATAGGAAATAAAATTAACAAAAGAATACATCTTGAGATAATAGAATAAGAAGGGTTGATAATTTAAAAGCTCTTCTTTAAAGTTTTGGAAGGGTGGTAGTCTGCAAAATCAAAATTTGTTTTTGATTTTATTCTGTGATATTTTTGGAAGAAAATTCAGGAGGAAAGAATGAAGGCTGTGGTGCTTTATGAACATGGAGATAGAGATGTTCTGAAATACGAAGAAATACCGACACCTGAGCCAGGTCCAAAGCAGGTTCTGGTTAAGGTAAAGGCTTGTGCGTTGAATCATCTTGATGTATGGGTGAGAAGGGGGATTCCGGGATTAAAACTCAAATATCCCCATATCCTCGGAGCGGATATTGCAGGAGAGATAGCAGGTCTGGGAGAAGGTGTTGAAGGTTTGAAAACTGGTGAAAAGGTTCTGGTTTCCCCTGGAGTAAGTTGTGGAAGATGCAGGATGTGTCTTTCAGGGATGGACAATCTATGCAAGGATTACCACATCCTGGGAGAAGGGGTAAATGGAGGATATGCCGAGTATGTAGTTATTCCTCAGGAAAATATACTTCCTTTCCCGGAAGGACTTTCATTTGAATCAGCCTCGGCCATTCCCCTTGTCTTTCTAACAGCCTGGCACATGATTGTGAAAAAAGCGAAGTTAAAACCTGAAGAAACAGTTTTCATCACTGCTGCAGGAAGCGGAGTGAGCACTGCAGCAATTCAGATTGCCAAGGCGCTGGGGGCTTATGTGATAGCAGGGGCGTCAGGTGATGAAAAACTTTCAAAGGCAAAGGAACTCGGAGCGGATGAGGTGATAAACTATTCAAAAGAGGACATAACGAAGAGAATAAAGGAAATAACAAAAACAGGTGTGGATTTAATCCTTGACCATACTGGTGTAATAAACTGGGATAAGAAGATGGCATCTTTGAAATGGGGAGGAAGAATAGTTCTATGTGGTGCTACATCTGGCTTCAATGCAAGTGTTGACTTAAGGCATATTTTCTTCAAACAGTTGTCAGTAATAGGCTCAACCATGGGTTCAAAAGGAGATTTGTTTGAGGTTCTTGAACTTGTGAAAAGAGGGATACTGAAACCTGTCGTTTATAAAGTCCTTCCGCTTAAAGATGCGAAGGAAGGGCATAGAATTCTTGAGGAAAGGGAGGTAATTGGTAAAGTTGTTTTGAAGGTTGAATGATGGTGAGAGTTAGATTCGCTCCATCTCCTACAGGGTATCTTCATGTCGGTGGAGCGAGGACCGCCCTTTTTAACTGGCTTTATGCTAGGCACAACGACGGAAAGTTCATACTTAGAATTGAGGATACAGATGTTGAACGCTCATCAGAAAATTTTGTGAAAGATATAATTGAAGGACTTGAATGGCTTGGTTTAAAATGGGATGAAGGTCCATATTTTCAGAGTAAGAGACTTGAAAGATATAGAGAGGTGGCAAACATCCTTCTCGAGTCAGGAAAGGCTTACAGGTGCTACTGTTCTCCCGAAGAACTTGAGAAAAAAAGGGAGATGGCATTAAAAAGTGGTATTCCACCGAGATATGATGGGAAATGCAGGAATATAAAAGAGATAAAATCACAACCTTTCGCAATCAGGTTTAAATCTCCGCTTCAGGGAAAGATAGAGTTTAAAGACATGATAAGGGGTGAACTTCGTTTTAATGCGGAAGAAATAGAGGATTTTGTAATTCTACGCTCAAACGGAATGCCTACATATCATCTTTCCGTTGTAGTTGACGATGTTGATATGGGAATAACTCATGTGATAAGGGGTGAAGACCACATAAACAACACTCCAAAACAGCTTCTCCTTTACGAGGCTCTTGGAAAGGAGGTTCCCCATTTTGCTCATGTCCCTCTTATTCTCGGAGAAGACAGGGGAAGGTTGAGCAAGAGGCACGGTGCCACCGCTCTGTTAAGTTACAGGGAAGAAGGATACCTTCCATCTGCTATGGTAAATTTTCTCGTAAGACTTGGATGGTCGTATGGAGACAGGGAGATATTTGAAATTGATGAACTCATAAGACTTTTTGACATAAAGGATGTCGGAAAGTCGCCTTCGGTCTTCAAGATTGAAAAACTTAACTGGTTAAATGCTGAATATATGAGGAAAAAAAGTGCAGAAGAACTTTATCCGCTGGTTGAGGAATTTCTAAAAAAATTGGGGATAAATCCGAAACCTGAAAATGGATATTTATATCTCCTTGAGCATGTAAAAATAAGAGCCAAGACACTTAAGGAAGTTGCTCAAATGTCCGCATTTTATTTTCTCCAAGAACTTAAATACGACGAAGAAGGTGAGAAGAAGTTTTTTGACGAGAAGGGAATACAATCTTTGAAAAAGGTCTCTTCCTTTCTTGAATCCATGAAAAATGGTGAGATTGATGAAAAAGTTCTTGAGAAGGGTTTTAGAGAGATAGCAGATTCTCTTGGCTTGAAGCTTCTTCATGTGGCACAGGCAGTAAGGCTTGCGTTGACGGGAAGAACAGTTAGTCCAGGAATTTTTGACCTTATCAAATCCCTCGGTATTGAAGAGACCATAGGAAGGATAAGAAAGGTTTACGAAAGATGAGAGTCCTTGTTACAGGAGGCGCGGGCTTCATAGGTTCCCACCTTTCAAGAAAGTTGGTTGAAATGGGTATGGAGGTTATATGCGTTGACAATCTTTTAACCGGTGACCTATCAAACATTGAAGACCTCGTGAAAAGAAAGGGATTTTCTTTTGTAAAACACGACATTACAAAACCTCTGTATATTGATGGAGAGATCCACAGGGTTTTTCACCTCGCTTCACCGGCGAGCCCCAGGGATTATGTTCAGTATCCAATTCAGACGCTAAAGGCCGGAGCCCATGGAACTCACAACTCATTAGGTATAGCCCTTCATAAGAAGGCGAGGTTTCTTCTTGCTTCCACATCAGAAGTTTATGGTGACCCTCTTGAGCATCCACAGAAAGAGACATACTGGGGAAATGTGAATCCCGTTGGACCGAGGGGAGTTTATGATGAGGCCAAGAGGTTTGCAGAAGCCCTCTCAATGGCTTATCACAGAATCCACAACCTTGATGTGAAGATAGCAAGGATATTCAACACATACGGACCGGCGATGAGACTTGATGACGGAAGGGTTATACCAAATTTTATTAAGCAGGCAATAAACGATGAACCATTAACGATATATGGAGATGGTGAGCAGACGAGGAGTTTCTGTTATATAGATGATATGATTGAGGGGCTCCTTAAACTAATGGAGTCGGATTACAATGGTCCAGTCAACCTCGGAAATCCTGAGGAGTGGAAGATAAAGGATATAGCAGGTTTGATAATGGAGGTCTCTAACAAAAAACTGGAGACAAAATTTCTTCCGCTTCCGGAGGACGACCCCCGTAGAAGACAGCCTGACATATCCCTTGCGAAGAGGGTTTTGGAATGGCAGCCCAGGGTTCCTTTGAGGGAGGGACTTAAGAGGACATGGGGATATTTTTTTGATAAACTCAAGAGGAAAATATAACTTTCTGATTTTAGAACACTTTTTTTGACGCAATGTGTCAAATTTCGCTTGACATTTGTTTTCTGATATTTTATTATTTTAAAAAATTTTAAGGAGGTGCAGAAATGGCAAAGGGGACAACGAAAAGAAAGGCAGCAAAAAAGGAAAAGAAAGTTGGGCTCCAGGAGTGGTTCAAGAAAACATGGATAGGGGTGCTAAGTGCGGCAAAATTGCTTTCCGAACAGACTGATAAGATGATTCAAAAGGTGATGGAAAAAGGTGGAGTTTCAGAGGCTGAACTGAAGGAATCTCTGGATGGTTTGAGGTTGACAATTGAGGGGCTGAGGACCGATATTGAGAAGAGGGCAAAGGAGATTGAGGAAAGGATGAGGCAGATTGCCGCATCATCACCCATCAAGGTTGATGATCTGAGGAAATATGTTGAGAACTTCAGGAAAAGAGTTAACGCTATCTGGAAAAAATAGTCACCCCCTCATAAGGAGGGCAATCTCTGCCCTCCTTCTCTTTTTCTTACTTCTTTTCATCTTTTTTCCGAAACAGACAGCAACTGCTTTAAGAGAGGAAAAAGGGGTTAAAAGGGGCTTTTCAGTATTTTCAAGGGATAGTGCTTTATTTGAAAGGTTGATGAATAAATGCAGGGGAGAATGCTGTGAAAAGATAAAAGAACTGTCAGAAAAAGGAGAGGCTGACTCCCTTCTGATTTACATCCTTGCCTATGTGGAGAGTTCCTTTAAACAGTATGCGGTTTCAAATAAAGGAGCCATTGGAATAACCCAGATAAAACCTGATGTGGGGAAGGATATCGCATACGAGTTAAAAATTCCCTTTTCAGAAGAACTCCTTTTTGACTGCGAATACAATCTTAAAATGGGCGTATATTACTTCAAGAAGATGCTTGATACATTTAATGATTTAGAACTTGCCTTTGTAGCATACAACATGGGACCAACATTTGTTTTGAATAAATTGAAGAGCGGGGAATTCATATCAAGAAAGTATCTATCCAGAATTGAAAAATTTCTTGAAGAGGTGAGAAGTTATGAAGAGTAAAGAGGGATTTGTTAAAAGTTTTGACGGCGAGAGAATTTTTTATTCTGTAAAAGGAAATGGACTTCCTATAGTTTGTTGCAATGGAGTTGGTGTTTCACGGTTTTTCTGGAAATACATAACTGAACACTTCACAAAATGGGGGGCATCTGTGATAACATGGGATTACAGGGGACATGGAAAAAGCCCTATACCAAAGGACCTCTCAAACTTTTCAATGGAAACAAATGCAAAGGATATAAAGGCAATCCTTGATGAATTGGGAATAGAGAAGGCAATTCTTACAGGGCACAGCATGGGGGTTCAGGTAATCCTTGAGTTCTGGCACCTTTTCCCTGAAAGGACATTAGGTCTTATTCCAATCCTCGGGACCTACGAGCATCCTGCAAATACATTTTTTGACTGGAAGGGAAGCCTCTATGTTTTCAAGGCTGCTAAGTATCTTGTTGAAAGAAACCCGGAGATTCCCACGAGGGTGTGGAGATGGATAATGAGTAAAAAGTTTTCGTATCATTTTGCGAAACTTTTTATAATTCACCCCACCCTTTGCAGTTATGAGGATATGAAGCCTTATTTTGAGCACCTTGTCTCTCTTGATCTGAGGGTATTTTTTAAGATGGCAGATGGAATGCAGAGGCACTCTGCAAGGAGTTATTTGAGGAAGATAAATTGTCCGGTCCTCATAATAGCAGGAGAAAAGGATGTATTTACGCCATTGTGGCTTTCTTTAAAGATGCACAAACTTATTCCGAACTCCGAAATCCTCATACTTAGACAGGGAAGCCACGCAGGGCTCGTTGAACAGCCTGATTTGATAAACTACAGGATAGAGAAGTTTATAATTGAGCATTTTCCCGAATACATAAAAAGGGAAAAGAGAACGGAGGAGAAAGAGGTTTCCAATTAAATCCCTTTCCTCGAATTCTTTTTTTAAAAACATATAATTAACAAAAATGTTAACTAAATATGCTTAATAAAAGGGCGGAGATACTTGAGGAGCTGGGTTCAAGACCATTCTTTTCGCTTTCAACATTATCTCAGCTTCTTGGAATAAAACCTGAATCAGCAAGGGTTCTAGCTTATCGCTTTAAAATCCTGAGAATGGCAATAATGGAAACTCTCATAAGAAGGAAGTGAGTTCATAGCCAGAGAAATTTCCGCACTTATTAAATTTTGTGTAAAAAAGCAGATTTTATTTATTAGTAAGCGAATCAGGTTCAAAATAACCGCAATTTTGTTTGAGTAATCAAAAATTGGTGGTAATATCTCTAAAAAATGAAGACAATTGGTGAACATCTATATGAGAGGTTTCCTGAACTGAGAGAGAAGATTATAGCAGGTGAAACGAATAGCGGGCTTAAGGACCTTTCTGCTGAATGGAACGGCGAGGAGGTTAAGCCTGTTTTGATTGACACAGAAAAAGGAATAGAAATACTCAGGCACAGCACATCCCATGTTATGGCGCAGGCAGTTAAATCCCTTTTTCCCGATGCAAAGTATGCGATAGGTCCTGCTACATCAGAGGGCTTTTACTACGATTTCTACCTTGATAAACCTTTTACAGAGGAAGACATCAAAAGAATAGAAGAAAGGATGAGGGAGATAATAAAGGAGGATTTGAAATTTATAAGAATGGAAGTGAAGAGGGAGGAAGCCGTAGAAATTTTTAAAAAGAAGGGGGAAAGGTATAAGGTAGAAATTCTTGAAGAGATTGGAGATGAGAAGGTATCCCTTTACCAGCAGGGAGATTTTATTGACCTCTGCAGGGGTCCACACATTCCCTCCACAGGATACATAAAGGCATTCAAACTTTTGAGCACCTCTGGAGCATACTGGAGAGGAGATGAAAAAAGGGATATGCTTCAGAGAATATATGGGACTTCCTTTCCTGATGAGAATGGATTGAAAAAATTTCTTGAACTTCTTGAAGAGGCGAAGAAAAGGGACCACAGGAGGTTGATGAAGGACCTTGAGCTTGCTTCCTTTCAGGAGGAAGCAGGAGCAGGTCTTGTTTTCTGGCATCCAGCGGGTGCGATAATAAGGAAGATAATTGAGGACCTGTGGAAGGATTTTCACATAAGGGAAGGTTATGAGCTCGTTTACACCCCTCATATTGCGAGGTTAGACCTTTGGAAGAAAAGCGGTCACCTGGATTTCTACAGAGAAAACATGTTCTCTCCAATGGATGTTGAAAACATCCTTTATCAGTTGAAACCAATGAACTGTCCATTCCACATCCTTATTTATAAGAGTAAGGTCAGAAGCTACAGGGACCTTCCAGTAAGGTTTGCAGAACTTGGAACGGTTTACAGATTTGAAAGGTCAGGGGTTCTTCACGGTCTCCTCAGGGTAAGGGGATTCACCCAGGACGATGCCCATATATTTGTGAGCAATGAGGACCTTGAGGAAGAGATAGTGAAAATCCTTGACCAGACAATGAGGTTTTTGAAAATTTTTGAGTTCTCTGGCTTCAATGTATATCTCTCAACCCGTCCTGAAAGGTATGTCGGTTCCGATGAGGTCTGGAACCTCGCACAGGAGGCATTAAGAACAGCCCTTATAAAGAAAGGAATTGATTACACCGTTGACCCCGGAGAGGGTGTTTTTTATGGACCAAAAATTGACATAAAGATAAAGGACATTCTCGGAAGGGAGTGGCAGTGCTCAACAATTCAGGTTGATTTCAACCTCCCCCAGAGGTTTGAGATAACATACAGGGGAAAGGATAACCTTTTCCATACACCAATAATGATACACAGGGCAATAATGGGTTCCCTGGAGAGATTTTTAGGGGTTTTGATTGAGCATTACAGGGGAGCATTTCCATTCTGGCTTGCCCCTGAACAGGTGAGGGTTATGAGCATATCTGAGAAGAGCAGGGATTATGCAGAAAGGATAAAAGTTATTCTCATAGAAAATGGCTTCAGAGCGACCGCAGATGTGAGGGATGAGAAGGTTTCATACAAGATAAGAGAAGCACAGATTTTGAAAATACCTGTTATGGTAATTGTCGGTGAGAACGAGAAATCATCCGAAACAGTTTCCATAAGGTTCAGGGATGGGAAGGAAAACAGGGGGATAAAAATAGACGCCCTCATCCAGCTCCTCAAAGAAAACAGGATTCCGAAAATATAAAAAGAGGGTGCTGAAAAAGCGGGCTATTTCTGGGAAGGATTTTTGATTTTCTGACATAATGACCGGGTTAAAAACACCATGCCGAAACTTGACAAAGGATAGATTTTAGGTTAAATAAATATGGCAGATATTAAAGAGGTAATCCTCCAGTCAAATCCCTGGTGGAAGGAAAAATTTGAACCTCATTTCAAACCAGGGGAGGTTTATGCTCAAATAAAAATTTCTTGAAGGCACTTTTTTTGGTTTGTTTTGGAATACACGGGTAAAGTTCGGAACAAAGAGGGTGTTGAATATAAAATTTATAAATGTAAGCATTTTAAGAGATGTAAACACATCCAGAAATCTCATTCACAAGCTTTTTCCGTCTCATATACATTTAATTTTGAGACTGCCTCCGGGGGAGGGGTTCAACCAAAAAATCTCCCCACTTTTGAAAAGGCTGAAGACTGAAGGCATAAGGCGGAATGTGAAAGTTTAGATTCTTGAAACCCTTAAATAAAAATAATCCCTTCACTTTAATTCCTTCAGCCTGAAGCCTATAGCCTTAAGCCTAAATTGGAGCGGAGCGACTATCTCCCCCTTTTATTAAGGAGACAAAGGAAGGTTAGGAAGCAACCAATCTGAGATTTTCCTTTGCGGGAAGGGTTTTCTATTATGCTCTCACATATTTTTCAATTATTTCATAAAGGTCTATGTTTTTGAATGGTTTTTTCAATCTATCTTTTGCACCCATAGAAAGGGCTTTCTCTATCAAAGATTCATCTGCTTCCGAACATACTATAATTGGGAACGGAACATTTATGTTATTTTCTTTTATACTCCTCAAAAATTCAAGTCCGTCCATAACAGGCATCATTATATCTAAAAATGCCAGCACAAAATCCGCGCCTTTTTTGAGAAAATTTAATGCCTCCTCTCCATTATAAACGGATACACATTCAATGTCCGGGTATCTGGCATTTATGAACTGGGTCATAAGAGCATGCACAACTTTTGAATCATCAACAATCAGTATCCTTTTACTCCATGTCTTCATCTTTATAATAAAGAATCCTCTGGCATCTCGGACAGATTATAACTTCCTTCATCTTGAGAACTTCATTATAAAGTTGAGGTGGCAGACTCACATAACATCCGAGGCAGACCCCGTCCTTCGCTTCAACGATACATACATTTCCTTTTCTTGTCCTTATGAGTTGATATTTTCCAAGAACAATTCTGTCAATTGTCCTAGCAAATTCCTCCCTTTCCTTTTTCAAACTTGCATATTTATTCATTATGTTTGAAAGCTCGCCCTGACTCGTATTTTTCGTCTTCGCTATTTTTTCTTCTATCTCTGATATTTCCTTTTCCACCTGCGAAATCTGGGTCTTAAAGCCATCTATCTCTCCGATGAGTTCAATGATTTCTTCCTGCAGTTTTTCATTTGCCCTCTTGGCTTCCTGTATTTCTAAATGAAGAGCCTGATATTCCCTGTGCTTCTTTATATCCTTAAGCCTTGCCTCCCACTTTCTAACAGCCTCCTGCTCCTTTCTCAATTCCTCTTCTTTTTGCTTTTGAATTTCATTCTTTTCATTTATTATCTTCTGAAGTTCATTCCTTCTCTCAATCTTCTCCTTTAATAGAATTTCATACCCCTTCAATTCTTCTTCTAAGGTTAATCTCTTTTTAGTGAGGTCATCAAGTTCTATATCAAATTTTTGAAGCTTTAAGAGTTTATAGAGCTCTTCTCTAAAATTCATAATACAATTTTTCCTTTTCTCGCCTGAAGATAAAAATTAAAAACGGCAAAACTATATCGTCTCTTGACATGCCCTTTTTCTGGGCCCACCTGGACTTGAACCAGGAACCTGTCGGTTATGAGCCGACAGCTCTGCCAATTGAGCTATGGGCCCTACTGTTTTTCATTTTTACACCAAAAATAAATATATGCAAGTTTTTGCCTTTCCTCAACCATCCTTTTATTCAATAAAAGGTTTCAGGTATTTAGCCCTGTTTGGCTGTCTCAACTTTCTCAAAGCCTTTGCCTCTATCTGTCTTATTCTTTCTCTTGTAACATCAAAATCCTGACCAACCTCTTCAAGAGTATAATCGGATTTCTCATCTATTCCAAACCTCATCCTTATGACCTTTTCTTCCCTTGGAGTCAGAGTGGCGAGAGCCTTTCTAACCTGCTCTTTCAAACTTGTCTGAACCACCGAATCCACAGGGGACGGCGTTTTCTGGTCTTCAATGAAATCTCCGAGTATACTGTCTTCATCATCGCCTATAGGCATCTCAAGGGAAATAGGTTCTTTTGCTATTCTCAAAATTTTTCTAACCTTTTCAACAGGTATCCCCATTCTCTCAGCGAGCTCTTCCGGAGTAGGTTCCCTTCCAATTTCCTGAACAAGAAGTCCAGAAACCTTAACAAGTTTATTTATTGTTTCAATCATGTGAACTGGAATCCTTATCGTGCGTGCCTGATCAGCTATCGCCCTCGTTATAGCCTGCCTTATCCACCATGTAGCGTAGGTGCTGAACTTGTATCCCCTCTGATACTCAAACTTGTCCACTGCTTTCATAAGTCCGATGTTCCCTTCCTGAATGAGGTCAAGGAAGGAAAGTCCCCTTCCAATATACTTTTTTGCTATACTGACAACGAGACGAAGATTTGCTTTTACAAGTTGGTCCTTGGCAGCCTTCGCAATTGCCTCCCCCTTCTCAAACCTCTCAAGGGACTCGCAAAAAACATCATAAGGTGCTCCTACCCTTTTTTCTATCTCCTTCATATTTTTCTGAAGTTCTAAAATTTCGTCTTCTAACTTTTTTGCCTCATCAAATTTAATACCGAGCAATCTGCCTGCCTGCGTATTTTTCAGTTTGCTTTTTTTAATTTCAGAAATAATTTTCTTTATTTCCGGTAATTTCTTCCTGAACCTTGTTTCTATTTTTTTGATTCTGTTCTGGACCTTTCTCATTTCTTCCATTTCCCTTTTCATCTCGTTTTTTATCCCGGCGATAAAACTGGCAGAAAAACTCAACCTTTTCATTATCTCTATTATTCTTTCGTCTATTTTTGCAATCCCCTTTTTGGTCTCTTCTTTAATTTTCACACCACCTGACCCAAAAATTTTTTCCTTCTTTCGCAAGAGAGAACCCAATTCTTTAAGTTTTGAAATTACATCTACAGTCTTTTCTTCAATTTCCTCCTCATAATCACTTATAATCTCTCTCAAAAGTAATTCATCGTTCTCTATTTTTTCAATGTGGGAAAGAACATATTTAAGAGATAATGGAAGGTCTATTATTGCTTTCACTATCTCGGTTTTTCCCTCCTCAATTTTTTTCGCAAGTTCAACCTCTCCTTCTCTGGTGAGAAGTTCAAGCTTTCCCATTTCTTTGAGGTAGAGTCTAACCGGGTCGCCTCCGTATATTTCCCACTCGTTCTCCTCCTTCTTCTTTTTTATCTTTCTTTTTCTTCTTGTATCAATTACTCCTATATCCATCTCTTCAAACAGGCTGAGGACGCTGTCTATCTTGGATGTGGAGATAGAATCTCCATTTATAAGTGGAGCAAGGTCATCAATGGTTAAATAGCCCTTTTGTTTTCCAAGCTCAATTAACCTTTTTACTTCCTGATTTAAATCCTTCGCTCCGCTCATCCTAATTTCCCCCTTTTATTTTAATTATTTTTAAACTTTTTATTAGTTCCTCCTTTCTCTTTATTAAATCAGCAGGCACATCCTTCCCGCATTTTTCTATCTCTTCCTGCAGTCTTCTCGTTTCTTCCTCTATCCTTTTTCTTTTTATGCTTTTAAGGCAGTTTTTGAATATTTCTGACTCATCTCCGTATATAGGAGTTTCATCCATTATAATTGATATGTATGGAGATGGGTCATGTCCTCTATCAGAAAGGTTTTGTATGCATTCCTCTATGGAAAAACCGTTTATTAAAGACTGGACAAAAATCCTCGTGCCCTCAGAAAATCCGTCAAGGCATTTCAAAAGTTCCTCTTTATCACACTTATCCCCTGATTTTATAAGAAGTTTTATAAGCCTCGATTCTGGAGGCGAAATTTTCTCTACCGCCAGAGAATTGGACGTAGTTGTCTTCTCTCCTTCCATCTCTATTTCTTTTAGCAAAACCTTAGATATTGAAAACCTCTCTTTCAATATATTCATGTAATGTTCTTTTTCAATTGGGTCCTCTATTTTCAAAATTGACAGAACCTCTTCAATTCTGCGCCTTTTCGTTCTTATGTCCGGTATATTCTTTGCTTTTTCATCTATAAAAAGTTCAATAAGGTCTAACGGAGAAGAAAGGATAGATTTGACTGCCTCTGTTCCCTTTTCCTTTACAAAATCATCAGGGTCGTATCCATCAGGCAAAAGGACACAAAATGGAATGAGGTCAACCTTCAAAAATGTCTCTATTGCCCTGAACATGGCATTCCTTCCACCCTCATCCCCATCAAACATGAGGACAATTTTTTCAGTTAGTTTTTTAAGAATTCTCAGGTGTTGTTCTGTAAGGGCTGTGCCAGAGGTTGCCACTACATTTTTGATTCCGCTCTTGTGCATGCCTATAACATCCATGTACCCCTCTACCACAACCGCAAATCCTTCCCTCTTTATTTCCTCCCATGCCTTATTCATCCCAAATAATGTCCAGGTTTTTTTATAAACCGGAGTTTCAGGAGAGTTGAGATACTTCGGCTCTTCCCCGTGAAGGGCTCTTCCTGCAAATCCCATGATTCTATTTTTTTCGTCCATTATTGGAAAAATTATTCTATCTCTGAAAAGGTCTTTTACCGAGGAATCGTATTTCGTTGCAAGCCCTGCTTTCAAAACCTCTTCCTCGTTAAATCCTTTTGATAGAAGGTGATTTAAGAGGCTGTTTTCTGCCCTCTTTGCATATCCCAATCTCCATACCTTTATATCAAGGTCATTCAAACCCCTGCTTTTCAAGTATTCCATTGCAGATGCTCCCTCTGCGGAATAAAGGTTTTTTGTCCAGTGCCTTTCAGCTTCCTCGTTTATCTCAAAAATCCTGCTTTTTTCTTCCTTTTTCGTTTTCGCTTCTGAAGACATAAAATTTGGGGGCACTTCAATTCCGTATCTTTCTGCAAGTTCAACCACTGCCTCCTTGAACTCAAGTCCCCTGTAGTCCTGAAGGAACTTTATGACATTTCCTCCCTTTCCGCACCCGAAGCAGTAGAACAGACCCTTATCAGGACTAACCGTAAAGGATGGTTTTTTCTCATAGTGAAATGGGCAGAGGGCAACATAGTTTTTCCCTCGCCTCTTAATGCTTATATAGTCTGAAAGCACCTCAACTATTTCTGCTCTCAATAAGAGTTCTTTTAAAAAATCTCCACCTTTCAAGGCTTTAAAGTTATAAGTTTAGACATTTTATTCTATTTACAGGTTTCTTTCAACCCTTATGAACCCTGAAACAGGGGTTATTTCAATCTCTTCTTTTTTTCTTATGGTGTCAAGCAACAGGTTAAGTCCCAGGGAGTCACTGCTTATATGCCCTGCAATCACAAGGTTCATATTGTGCTTTTCTATTTCCTTAAAATGCTCATCGCTCATGTGCATGGCAACTATGGTTCCAACCCCAGCAGATGAAAGTTTCTCAAGAATCTCTTTGCTTCCCTCTGTTCCACCTGTCATATCAACAAAAACCTTTCCCGTCCTATCGTTTTTTCCTCCTATGAGAATCTTCGGAGGGGCTCCATTTTGAGCAGATATCTTATATTCGGGAATTTCAAGGAGTATATCAATTATGTCCTTGAGGGTTCTTGGTTTTTCACTGTCAAATTTTTCCTGTAAATAGGAAGCCACAAAGTTGTCAGCCGGGGTATGGATATTCATGAATGGAATTTTAAGAAGTCTTGCTGTATCAATTGCCCTTTGATGGTTCATGGGCATAAGCCTTCTTTCAACCTCTTTAATCCTTTTTACAGTAAACTTTTCTGCAACATTTATAGGAACCCCGAGTTTTGCTGCTATATCAGCATGCAACATCATCACATCTCCCAGACGGGCGTATGCTATTCCTTCCGGATGATGGGCAACTGCTACATCTATTTTTTCTCCTTTTTCTCTCAACCTGTCAAAAAGAAGAAGTTCCGAGGCTTCAATATCAATTCCCACCATGATGGAATGAATCTCCTCCTCCCCGCTTCCGTTCAGGATTCTCGTATCCGGATATGGATTCTCAAGCCTCTCTTTATCAAAAATCTCCTTTTCTTTTTCGTCAAGTTTTTCAAACTCTGCCTTAGCCTCATCCAGAATTCTTTTTATCTCATCCTCACCCCTCGGGTCCTTTTCTTTTCCCAGTTCAATAGCAGTTCTGTAAAAATTTTTGAGTTTCATACCCTACTCCTTCTTTGAAAGGATTTTTTCTGCTATCTCTTTTACCCTCCCTCCATCCGCCTTTCCCTTTAATTCCTTCATTGCCTCTTTCATAACCTTTCCTATATCAGATGGAGAGGAGGCTCCGATTTTCCTGATAACCTCTCTTAAAAAATTCTCAATCTCTTCATCACCCATTTCCGGTGGAGCGTAACCCTCAAGAACCTTTATCTCCTGCCTCTCCTTTTCTGCGAGGTCATTCCTTCCACCCTTTTCAAATGCCTCTATTGACTCCTTCCTCTGCCTTATAAGTTTTCTTATAACTGCCACCACATCTACATCTGAAAGGGGACCTCCCTTTTCTACCTCCGCATGTCTGATGGCTGTCTTTAGCATCCTCAAAGCCCTCACTGCGGGCTCATTCTTTTCCCTCATTCCTTTTTTCAAATCCTCTTCAATTCTTTCCTTCAAGGACATCTCTTCTCCTTTCCCCTTTAAGGGAATAAATAAAATCTCCTCCCCTCCTTAAAAATGATTAACTATTCCTCTATAGGGACGCTCGTATTAACCTTTACACTGCTCCCATCAATTTTCAGGTCCGCCTGGACATCAACCTTTCCATCGCACTGCTCATGGAATGTGAATTTTATTGTTCCATCCGCCTCCTCCGAATCTATTTCTATCTCAACACTTCCTGAAGTTGGGTTTTCACATACCTGATTGTCCTGAATCACATCCTTGATTGTGATGGAAATTGAACCCTCATCAGAGGATGATTTTCCATTTCCATTTAGAGTGATTAAATCGTCGGAATCGTCTTCTGTTCCTCTTGCATCTGTGGAAATATCCAGGCTGAAGTCAGCGGAATAGTTTCCATCCTCATTAACTCCTTTTATTTTTTCTGCTGTAATCGTTGCATCCCATCCTTTATCTGTCTTTTGAAGGTCAACACTTAATGTTCCAGATGAAATTTTGTTCCCCTCTTCCTCAAAGTTTTCAAACTCTGCAGTTGCGCTTAGAGAGGTTGAAGTTATGTGACCGGAAATCGTAATTTTCCCTTTCCTCAATATGCCATCATCACCTGCACATCCATCTCCCCAGTCAAGGGTGAGGTTTACATCGCATCCCGCTTCAGATTGGCAATCACCGTCAAGCTCAATCTGAAATACAGGGCACTGGGAATTCTGCTGGGCTTTTAGTGGTGAGCCCTGTGAAAGCATTTCCCCTATCTGACTGGTCAGTTCAATCGCACCGAAAGCCATATCTGCCATTCCTTTCGTAGCATCAAGAGACACTGCTATCTTTTCATTTGCTATCTCCTGTTTCTGTTCGTCTGTCAATCCACCACCGCCTCCGCCCCCTTCTTCTCCACAGGCTCCTATAAGGAGTCCAACCGCAACCACCCATATCCATTTCTTCATTTCTTCACCTCCTTAAATTTTTTTTATTCTACCCCCTTAAAAAACAAAAGTCAATTGAAAATTTTGGCTCCAGTCTTACAAAGAACAAGTAATGAAAGGGATTGATTTTCATATAATTACATTGTAATGTAATTATATGTTGAATTTAATAGCATTTAATCGCTGGTGGGATACCGGAAGGGTTGAGGATGTCTATCTAAAGCCATTTAAAAGACCTTTGTTCTATGAACTGATGAAATCTATGGATATGAGGCAGATTATTATAATCTATGGGATAAGGAGGGTGGGAAAAACTACCCTTATGTATCAACTAATAGACCACTTGTTGAGAAATGGAGTAAACAGAAAAAACATCCTTTTACTTTTCCTTTGACGAAAGAGTGGCTTCCTTAGAAGAGGTAATAAGGAGTTACCTGTAGGTGGTTTTAGGAAAAGATATTTTGAAAGAAAAAAGGGTTTATATCTTTTTAGATGAAATACAAAAATTAAAAGACTGGCAGAATCAAATAAAAATTTTTTATGACCTCTACCCGAATTTAAAATTTATAGTTTCAAAAAGAGCGATGGAAAGCCTGGCGGGAAGAACCTTTGAGTATCTACTCCCCCTCCTGAGCTTCTCAGAGTTCCTTTCCATTTTAGGGGAAGAAGTTCCTGAAGGGGTAAACCTTTTTGACTTCTCAGACCTTAAAGAACTCAATCTCAAAAGAGAACGTCTTTCTCCACTGTTTTTCTCCTATCTCAAAAATGGAGGCTTTATTGAAATAATTAAAGAGGATTTCAGAATAAAGAAGTATTCAAGGTCAATTTTAGAAAGGGTAGTTTTTAGCGATATCCCGCAGTGTTTTAAAATAAAAGAACCCCAAATCCTCAGGTCAATCATTGAAATAGTTGCTTCAAATCCTGGCTTTTTGCTTGATTATTCCAAACTGGGTGAAGTGTTTCATAAAGACCAGAGGACAATCTCCAATTACATATTCTACCTTTTCCATTCCCTTCTCATTCAACTTCTTCAAAATTTTTCGGGGTCTATGTGTGCAACGGAAAGGAAGATGAGGAAGATTTACCTCGCCTCCACCAATTTTATTTATTATTTCCAGAAAGATAAATTCCACGACCCTGAATTTTTGGGGAAGGTCATAGAAAACTTGCTGGTCAGCTTCTCAAAAGGTAAGTATTTCTGGCGGGAGAGGGGACATGAAGTTGATATGGTTCTAAAAGAGAATGTGCCCGTAGAGGTTAAATACTGGGAGAAGGTTACAGAAAGTGATTTAAAAGGGTTGCGGAAGTTCATAAAAAGGTTTAACCCTAAAAAGGCAATTATTCTGACAAAGGATGAGTTGAGGGAGGAAATGGAAGAAGGTGTTCCAATTTTTTTATTCCTGCCTGGCTTTATTTCTTAACCGAAGTTCCTCCTCTTTTCTGATAAATTTCAACATAGTAATTGTGTTCTTTTAGATTGGTTGTAAAGACATGGGTTCCATCGTTCTTTGAGACGAAGTAAAGGTATGGAACCTGAGCGGGATAAAGGGATGAATAAATGGCATTTTTTCCTGGATTGCAGATTGGAGTGGGAGGGAGCCCCTTTCTTTTGTATGTATTGTAAGGATTTTCGGTTTTGAGATGTTCTTTTTTTAGGTTTCCATCAAACTCTGGAAGAAGTCCATAAATGACGGTTGGGTCAGCCTGAAGGAACATGTTTTTCTTTAACCTGTTGTGAAAAACTGCTGAAATAAGTGGTGCTTCTTCCTTCACCTTTGCTTCTTTTTCTATTATTGATGCAAGGGTGATGACCTCCTCCATACTCATCCCCATCTCCTCAGCCCTTTTTTTAAATTCCGGGCTCCATTCCTTGAAAAATCTCTTCACCATTGTATCAATTACCCTCTCGCAATTATCAGATTTTTCAAAAAGATATGTGTCAGGAAATAAAAAACCCTCAAGTGATGACGAGTTTATTCCGTATCTGCGGGCAATATCCGGTGACATAGCAAGAGAAAGAAAATTATCAGGGGGACACACTCTGTAAACCATTTTTGCAATCTGATAGATGTTTGAGCCTTCAGGAATAGTTACAGGATATTTCTTTACCTCTCCTTTCAAAATTTTTTTGAGCACATCAATATCCGAGATTTTGCCTTCAAATTCGTATTCCCCTGCTTTTATGCCTTTTGACTTTCCTGAAATTTTAAGAAGAAAATGAAGGATTAATCTGTGTTTTATCAGGTTTCTATCCCTGAGTTCGTTCAACACATAAGAACAGGCTCTCCCTCTCTCAATAACTATTTCTACCTTTTCAGGAAGTTCCCTTTTCTCATTTATCAAAAACACTGGAATAAGGATGAAAAGCAAAAAAATTATAATTATTAAAGGGATAACCAATCTCTTCATCCGAGAACCTTCTTGAGGGCTGAAAAGGAGAGGGCAAACTTTTTAAATGCGGATGCCCTGTGGCTCAGGGAATTCTTTTCCTCCATTTCCATCTCCGCGAAGGTCTTTCCTGCCGGCGGATAGAAAAAAACCGGGTCATAGCCGAATCCGTTCTTTCCCCTCATTTCATCAAGAATATATCCGTTTACCTCTCCCCTCACAAAAAATCCCAATCCACGAGGGAGAACGAATGCAATCACGCATACAAAAGTTGCCTTCCTTTCCTCCCATTTTATTCCCTTCATTTTTTCCAGTAAGAACCTGTTTCTTTCCTCATCGTCCCCAATTCCCATCCACCTCTTTGATTTAACCCCTGGTTCCCCATTGAGGGCATGAACTAAAAGACCAGAATCGTCAGCAAGTGCTGGAAGCCCTGTTGAGTTAGAAACAAAAATGGCTTTGTTTATCGCATTCTCGTAAAATGTATTACCCTTTTCTACATCTTCAGGAATATTGCTATCGTATGGAATGATTTCAACAGCGAGTTTCTCCTTCATAAAGAAAGCCCTGTATTCCTCAAGCTTTCCTTTGTTTCTTGTAGCGATACACATTCTTTTTATTTCCAAATCAAAACCCCTTCTTTTTGAAGGACCTCCCTTTGAACCTCAAAAATTTCCTTTATTCCTGCTTCCGCGAGGTTCAGCATCTCTGAAAGGAGCTCTCTTGAAAAGGTCCCCTTTTCTCCGGTCCCCTGAACCTCCACAAGCGTGTGGTCTGAGCGCATAACGACATTCATATCCACTTCTGCAATTGAATCCTCTTCCGAATCAAGGTCAAGAAGAAGTGTTCCATTTACTACCCCAACACTTATCGCTCCTATCAATCCGACGAAGGGATTTTCCTTTATAATTTCCCTTTCAAGAAGTTTTGAAATCGCAATTGCAACCGCTATGAAACCACCATTTACGGAAGCAGTCCTCGTCCCACCATCCGCATTTAACACATCGCAGTCAACAATTATTGTGAGCTCTCCCATCTTTGAGAGGTCAAATCCCGCTCTCAAACTTCTCCCTATAAACCTCTGAATCTCCTGACTCCTTCCGCTTATCTTCCCCCTTTCCCTCGTGTTTCTTTCCTTAGTTGCTCTGGGGAGCATTGAATATTCAGCAGTGATCCACCCACTTCCTGTCCCCTTCAAAAAAGGAGGGACATTAAGGAGGTCAACAGTGGCAGAGCATATAACAGCAGTATTTCCCATTTCAATAAGAACCGAGCCCTCTGCATATTTTTGAATCCCTGTCTTTATTAAAGGCTTTCTAATCTCGTTATTTTTTCTCTCTCTCATCTATGTATCTTTTTATACCATATCCCAGATTCTTTATAAAATCCCTCATAAAAATTTCGGAAAGAATCTCCTTCTCATTATAGAATCCAGCCTCAACAAGTATTCCAGGGATTTTTAAACCCATGAGGACAGATAGATTTACTCTTTCAATGACTGCATTCCGAAATTTTTCTATCTCGTTTTTCACATAAAAGGCGAGTTTTTCTGATTCTTCCATTCCACAGGAATTTGCCATTTCCCACGAAATAAGGGTAATGCCATCACAATTTTGAGGTGAGACAGAGGGTATATAGATGATGGTCCCTGAAAGGGAGTTTGAAAAAGATGAATTTATGTGAAGGCTAATAAATAAATCTCCCTTTCCATTTGCATACCCAACCCTTTCCTCCTGCGGGACAGAATAGTCACCTTCCCTCGTAAGATAGATGTCAAAGTCAATCAACTCATCTTTCAAAAGGTTTGCCATTCTCAGGGTTATTTCCTTTTCAGAAAAATTCTGAAGGCATATTCCACAATCATCTCCACCGTGTCCGGGGTCTATCACGATTGAAAAGGCGGTTATAAAAAATGTAAAGATAAAAATGCTCATTTTCCCACGCAGAAATTTTTAAATATCTCGTCTATCACTTCATCTGTCGTGATTCCAAGAAGTTCTTCAAGTTTTCTGTTAACGAACCTCAGGGATTCCGCAAGAAGTTCAAGATTTCCCGGACTCTCCAGGGCAAACTCCAATTCCTTCTCCGCTTCTTCAAGAAGGTTTAAATGCCTCATTTCTGTAATAAAAATTTCGTCCTCCAGTTCGCTGGAAAGTCTTTTTGCAATCTCCTTTTTCAATTCCTCAATGCCCTTTCCTGTAAGGGCTGAAACCTTAAAAAAATTCATGCCCATTCTTTCCCATTCTTCCTTTATGCCCTTATCAATTTTGTTAAGCACCGGTATTGAGTTTTCTTTTACGCTTTTTATTAAATTGATGTCATCATCATTAGGGGGCTCGCTTCCGTCAAAAAGAAGGATTATTAAATCAGATTCTTCTTTAAGCCTTTTAGCAATTTCAATTCCCTTCTCCTCCACTGGCTCAAAGGAACTTCTCAGACCCGCGGTATCATAAAACCTCATCTCCCTTCCGTCAAGGAAAATTACAGAATCTATGTAATCTCTGGTTGTCCCTGGATACGGACTAACTATTGCCCTTTCAAATCCGAGAAACTTGTTAAAAAGGGTTGATTTTCCAACATTCGGCTTTCCAGTAATAACCACCTTATATCCCTCAAATATCCTTCTACCTTCTTCTCCCCTCTCAATCAAACACCTTATCGCATCTCTCACCCTTTTCATGCCTTCTATTATCTCTTCATAGTGAACTTCTACATCGTCTGGAAACTCTATGGAGCCTTCGGTCAGGACGAGCAGTTTTAGAAGGTTTTCTCTCAACTCTAAAATTCTTTCACTGAGTTCGCCATTTCTTATTCGTGAAGCAACTTTCAATGCCCTCTCAGATTTTGCAGAAATGAGCCTTGCCACTGCTTCCGCCTGAATGAGGTCCATCTTTCCATTGAGAAAAGCCCTCTTTGTGAATTCTCCTGGCTCGGCAAGTCTGCACCCGTTATGAATTAAAGCATCTATCACCTTTCTGACGAGAAGGGGATTTCCGTGAATTTGAAGCTCCACAACATCTTCCCCTGTGTAGGAGTTGGGTTCTTTGAAATAAAGGAGGATAGCCCTATCTTCAATGCCTGATATTTTTATTTTTCCCCTTATTGCTTTTTCCGGTTCTATCTTTTTGTTTGCTTCAAAAACCTTCTCTGCAATTTTTAGAGCAGATGGACCGCTTATTCTAATAACCGCTATGCCGCTCTCTTTAAGAGGCGTAGAGGGGGCACATATAGTGTCAAAATTTTCTTTCATAATTCCTTCTCCATCGTATTAAGAACCTCTGATAAAACTTCCTTTCTATTCCTTTCTGTAAGATGGAAGACTTTTATAGATTTATCATTCCTTATCCTTTCCATCAACCCACCACCTTTTAATTTTACAGTTCCGAGAATATTTGATTTTCCTTCAAGAAGTTCTTCCACAGTCTCAATGAATTTTTTGGATAAACATTCCATCGGTCCGACCTCATCAATTATATAAAGTGAAGGTGGAGTTCCTCTTTTGAATTCCTCTGATATCACTTTTTCAAATCCATCAATGTCAACCCCGTATTTTCCCACAGAAAACTTTTTATCAAAATCTACATGTGCAAGGAGAGCTTCTTTCTCTGTTATAAGGGTTCTAATTTTAAAACCTTTCCTCTCACCCCCTTCCCTTATCTCCTCAGTGTAAAATCCACAAACTGTAAATTTTCTAAGGTGCTTGAGGATTTCTTTTATAATTGTTGTCTTGCCTGAGCCCGGTCTTCCTGTTATGAAGAGTTTCATAACTTGAATTATAATAAAAATGATGGTATAAGAAAAATGTTGAAAAAAGGGGTTATAAATGATATATAAAAATTGTAAGGAGGTTTGAAGATGCCGAAAGACGAGAAATTAGGTGAGATACTTCTTAAAGAAAACCTTATAACCCCGAAACAACTTCAGGATGTGATAAAAGAGGCTAAAGAAAAGAATATAAGGATAGGAGAGGCTTTGACAAACCTCGGTATATTAAAGGACAACGAAATCCTTCAGTTTCTGGCAAAGACCTACAAGCTCCCTTCTGTCAATCTTGAAAAGATAAAACTTGACCCTGATGTGGTCAGAATCATTCCTGTGGATGTGGCAAGGAGGCATAAACTTATAGCAATTAAAAGAACTGGACCAATCCTGATGGTAGCAATGGCTGACCCCACAAACCTTTCTGCAATTGATGAGATAAACTTTTTAACAGGCTACAATGCTGAACCGGTTGTTGCTCTTGAACATCAGGTCATTAAGGCTATAGAAGAATACTATGGAGTGAAAGAAGAGCAGGTTCCATCAGGACAGGAGGACTTTCAAGAGATCTTTGATACCGAAGAAGGTGGATTAGAAGTAGTTGAAGAGAAGGAAGCGGAGGAGGGCGCAGAGGAGTTGATGAGGGCTGCTGAAGACAAACCAGTTGTCAAATTTGTTAACAAACTCATGCACGATGCAATAAGGCTAAAAGCGAGCGACATTCACATAGAACCTTATGAGAAGGAGTTCCGTATAAGGTTTAGAATTGATGGAGTTTTGCAGGAAGTTGTAAAACCACCCCTCAAGATGAAAGATGCAATCATCTCAAGGGTTAAAATTATGTCAAAGATGCAACTTGACGAGAAGAGGAGACCTCAGGATGGAAGGATAAAGATGAGGGTTGGAAACAACGACATTGACATGAGGGTTTCCTGCCTTCCAACAGTATTCGGTGAAAAAATAGTGATAAGGCTTCTTGACAAATCTAACCTTCAACTGGACATGACAAAACTGGGATTTGAGGAAGATCAGTTAAAACACTTTAAAGAAGCGATAAGCAAGCCTTACGGCATGGTGCTCATAACAGGACCAACAGGAAGTGGAAAGACAACAACCCTTTACTCAGCCCTTTCTGAGTTGAACAAGATAGATGTCAACATATCCACTGCAGAAGACCCGGTTGAATACAACCTTCCCGGAATAAATCAGGTTCACATAAGGGAAGAGGTCGGGCTTTCTTTTGCAGCTGCTCTAAGGGCATTTTTGAGGCAGGACCCTGACATAATAATGGTCGGAGAGATAAGGGATTATGAAACTGCAGAGATTGCTATTAAGGCTGCTCTCACCGGACACCTCGTTCTAAGCACCCTTCATACAAACGACGCACCAAGCACAGTAACAAGGCTTCTCAACATGGGAATTGAGCCATTCCTTCTAACTGCTTCTTTAAACCTTGTAGGAGCACAGAGACTTTGCAGAAAGATATGCCAGAACTGTAAAGAGGAGGAAAAGGTCTCTCCAAAGGTTCTTCTTGAACTCGGAATGACCCCGGATGAAGTGGAGGGATTAAAGGTTTACAGAGGAAGGGGTTGTGAAAAATGCAATGGAGGATATAAGGGTAGAATCGCTGTTTACGAGATAATGCCGCTGTATGAGGAGTTAAAGGAGTTGATATTAAACAACGCTTCTGCGGGTGAACTCAAGAGAGCCGCTATAGCGCTTGGTATGAAGACATTAAGACGCTCTGCCCTGAATAAACTTAAGGAAGGAATGATTGACATCAAAGAGGTTATGAGGGTTACAGCAGCAGATTAAAAGGAGGAAATTATGACAAATATGCATCAGCTTTTGAGGTTGATGAAGGAAAAAGGAGCTTCAGACCTTCATATAACTACAGGAACTCCACCGAGGTTAAGAATAGATGGTAAACTTATCCCTATTCAGGGGATCCCTCCCCTCACTCCCACAGAGACAAAACAATTGTGTTATAGCCTTTTAACCGAAGCGCAGAAACAGAAGTTTGAGGAGGAAAACGAGCTTGATTTCTCATTCGGAATAAAAGGGCTTTCAAGGTTCAGGGCAAACCTTTTCGTCCAGAGAGGAGCGGTTGGAGGGGCATTCAGGGCTATTCCCTTTGAAATAAAAACTCCTGAGGAACTTGGTCTCCCACCTATTGTTAGAGAACTTACAAGAAAGCCGAGAGGTCTTGTGCTTGTTACAGGTCCCACAGGATGTGGAAAATCAACTACGCTCGCTTCACTCATAGACATAATAAACATGGAAAGGGAGGAGCACATAATAACAATTGAAGACCCCATAGAATACCTTCATCCCCATAAAAAGTGCATAGTAAATCAGAGGGAGGTTGGAGCAGATACAAAGAGCTTCAAAAACGCACTCAAGTATATCCTGAGGCAGGACCCTGATGTCATTCTCATAGGAGAGATGAGGGACCTTGAGACAATTGAGGCAGCGTTAACGATAGCAGAAACAGGACACCTCGTTTTCGCAACCCTTCACACAAATACCGCTGTTCAGACAATAAACCGAATAATAGATGTCTTTCCACCGTATCAGCAATCACAGGTCAGAGCCCAGTTATCATTCATCCTTGAGGGTATAATATGTCAGAATCTTATACCAAAGGCTAATATGCCTGGAAGGGTTCTCGCTGTTGAGATACTTTTACCAAATCCGGCGATAAGAAACCTCATAAGGGAAGAAAAGATTCACCAGATATACTCCCTTATGCAGGTTGGACAGGCTATGCATGGCATGCAGACGATGAACCAATCCCTCTATCAACTGGCAATGAAAAAACTCATAACGATGGAAGATGCTCTCGGAAGGAGTCCTGAACCGGATGAGTTGAGACAGATGTTCGCATCAGGCGGAAAGGTGGTGAAGAAACAGGCTGTGCCTAATAATTATTAAGGGGGTAAAAAATGCCCACATACGCATGGGAAGGAAAGACAAGAGAAGGGGTTGTAAAAAGGGGAGTTATTGAGGCTTTAAATCAGGGAAGTGTAGAGGCTGTTTTAAGGGCACAGGGAATATCCGTCACAAGCATAAAGGAGAAAAAGGAAAGGGCGGGTTTTAGCATATCTGATATTATAAAGAGATTCACCCAGAAAGTAAAACAAAAGGACCTCATGGTTTTCACGAGGCAGTTCGCTGTTATGATAGGTGCCGGACTTCCGATCAACCAGTGCCTTGAAATACTTGGAACACAGCAGAAAAATCAGACTTTCAAGAAAATCATACTTGATATAAAAACAACGGTTGAGGCGGGTTCAACTTTAGCGGATGCCCTCAGAAAATATCCAAATGTCTTTGATGACCTTTATGTGAACCTTATAGCGGCTGCTGAAATGGGAGGTGTTATGGAACAGGTTCTATTGAGGCTTGCTACATACATAGAAAAGGCTGAGAAACTGAAAGGACAGGTTAAAAGTGCTATGACATATCCAATCATCGTCCTTGTGGTTGCTGTTGGAGTTGTTGCTGTTATTCTCACATTTGTTATTCCGACATTTGAAAAGATGTTTGCAGGATTTGGAGGAAATCTTCCCACACCCACAAGAATTGTTATAAACATGAGCAAGTTTCTGAGAGCAAATCTTCACATCATCATTATAGTAGGAGTTGGAATATATTATGGTATAAAAAGGATTTACAAAACGAAGCAGGGGAAAAGGGCTGTTGATTCTCTCCTATTAAAAATTCCAATGTTCCAATCCCTCATAATAAAGGTTGCTGTGGCGAGATTTTCAAGAACCCTTTCAACCATGCTTTCAAGCGGAGTTCCCATACTTGAGGCAATTGACATATCAGCAAGGGGAATTGGCAATACCATTGTTAAAGAAGCAATAATGAAGGTGAGAGAAGGGGTTGCGGAAGGAAAGCAGATTGTTGAACCTCTTAAAGCCGCAAAGATCTTTCCCAATATGGTCGTGCAGATGATATCCGTTGGTGAGCAGACAGGAGCCCTTGACCAGATGCTCGGTAAAATTGCGGATTTCTACGATGAGGAGGTTGACGCTGCAGTTGCAGCACTGGCAAGCATGATTGAGCCTCTGATGGTTGTTTTTCTCGGAGGGGTAGTAGGAGCACTCCTCGTTTCAATGTATCTTCCCATATTCAAACTCGCCACATTGATAAAATAGTTTCCTATAAACACAAAATTAAAGAGGGGGAAAAATTTTCAAAAAACTTGACATCGTGTCTAAAATAAAGTAAAATTTTTTTTATGCCGAGGAAAAAGGGAGGAAAAAGCATAATTGAATCAGCGATAAGGGTTTTTGCAAAGAAGGGATACAGTGGAACAACAGTAAAGGACATAATAAAGGAGGCAAAAATCTCAAGGGGAACATTTTACCTCTATTACCATGACAAAAAGGAACTATTTAATGCACTCCTTGAGAACTTTATGAGGGAAGTCATCCAGGCTTTCGCAGACATCCACTATGACACATTGAAAACCTATAAAGACTTCTGTGAACACATAAAGAAGGTTTCAAATGTGTTCAAGGATATAGTGTTGAAAAACAAAGAACTTACAAAAATCATTTATATGGAGGGGGTAGTTGGCGGAAAAACTTTCAGCGATAAGGTTAATTTCTACATAAATCATCTACTTGACATCTCTGAGAGATTTCTCAACTTTTGCATGGAGAAAAAAATAATAAGAAAGGTCCAGCCCAGAGTTGTATCCCACATAGCAGCAGGGATTGTAAAAGAACTCCTCTTTCAGTTCGTTGAAGAGAAACTTCCTGTATCTCCAGATGAGATAATTGGAGAGGGAATTGAATTCTATACAAGGGCTTTGAAGAAAGAATGAAGAGAAGGGAATTCATAATTTCGGGCTTTGCCCTTTCAATGAGCGGACTCTTCGGATGCTCAAAAAGAAAAGAAGAATCCCAGGAAGAGACGCTTACCGCTCTCGGAGAGACCCTTTTTCAGAAGGGATTTGTGTCATCAAAAAATTTTGATAAGGAAGGCTTTAACAAAGAGATGAAAATCTATCTCAACAAAATACCCGCAGATGGCAAAATGGGGCTAAAATGGCTGATGAGGTTTTTTGAGTTTTCTCCAATAATCTTCCTTTATTCCTTCAAAAGGTTCTCATCCCTTCCACTCAAAAGGAGGGAAGAATTTATAAGAAAGATGGCAAAAAGCAGGTTCAAAATGGCAAGGCTCATGCTTTTCTCCATCAAGACCATTCCCACGCTTTACTACTTCTCCGATGAGGATTTAAAGAAAGAATTGGGGATAAATTATAAGGCATGATTTTAAAATTTGAAGAAATAAAAAATGGATTTAATGAAAAGGCTGATGTGTGCATTGTTGGGTCCGGAATAGGCGGTGGAATAATAGGGACGAAACTGGCGAAGGCAGGCTTCAAGGTTATTATCCTTGAGGCAGGACCTTATGTGCCTCAGGATGAATATAACAGAAATGCCTTTAAAACAATGAGGGACCTTTACATGAATTCGGGATTAATGATTACTATTGGACTGCCAGCTGTAGCCCTAACTGCAGGAACTCTTGTGGGAGGGACAATGGAGATATACTCCGGGACCTGCTTGAGACCGAAACCACAGGTGATTGAAGGATGGCAAAAAAATTTTGATTTTGGATATTCCTATAATGACCTTGAAAAATTTTTTGAGGAGGCAGAAAAGACCCTTCATGTATCACCTGCTGACCCATCTGTTGCAGGAAGAGGAAATATTCTTGTCAAAAAGGGAGCTGAAAAATTGGGATGGAAAGGGAGATTTATTCCGAGAAGTGCTGACGGATGCATCGGCTGCGGAAATTGCAATTTAGGATGTTTTGTCGGAGCAAAAAAAACAGTGTTAAATACATTTCTGGAAAATGGAAACCTCAAGAACCTTTACATATATCCAAACAGCAAGGCGATAAAGATATCATCTGAAAAGGGAATAGTCAAAAAAATTGAGGGGTGGATTATTGACAATTATGGAGATAAAACTGGAAAGTTCAGCGTGTCTGCTGAAAAATTTGTCCTTTCTGCGGGAAGCCTTATGACACCGGTTCTCCTTCTTCATAACAACATCTGCAATTCCAACGGAAGGGTTGGAGAAAACCTGCACATTCATCCTGCAGTTGGAAATATGGGATTTTTCACAGAGGAAACCGAGATGTGGAACTCAATAATACAGGGGTATATGGTTGAAGAGTTTGAAGATGAAGGTATAAGGATAGAGGGAGGATTTCCACCGATTGAACTCTTCATGGTAGCAGTCCCATTCTACCTTGAGGAACTCAAAAGCGCCCTTGAACTTTATAAACACGCTGTCGTATTTGGAGCAATGATACACGAGGAGTCTTCAGGAAAAGTGAAAGCCTCTTCAGATGTATCTCCGAGAATCTTCTACAGGTTCCTTGATTCAGATATCCAGAAGATGAAAAAGGCTCTCCTCCATATAGCAGAGCTCTTCCTCGCAGCAGGAGCAGAAAAGGTCTTTCTCGGAACAGAATCTTTTACAGAAATAAAAAGCAAAGAAGGTGCCGAAGAGGCTCTTAAAAAAACAAAAAAGGAGGATATTCTCGTTTCAGCCTATCATCCAATGGGGACCTGTGCGATGGGAGGAAATGAAGAAAAATGTGTGGTAGATAACGACTTTCGTGCGAGAGGAATGGAAAACCTCTATATATGTGATGGAAGCATTATCCCCTCACCACTCGGAGTTAATCCTGCTTTGACAATTGCTACCCTTTCTATCCTTGCGAGCGAAAAATTGAAAAAATGATGAAAAAAGAAAATTTTTTTGTTATAATTTAAGCAATGCTTTCTATCAGCAAAAAGATGGAATATGCTCTCAATGCCCTTTATTACATGATGGGGAAGGACAAAAAATCTCCGAGTTCAGTAAAAGAAATCTCTGCAGGAATGGACATTCCTGAGAAGTTTCTATTCCACATTCTTAAATCCCTTGAGAAAGCGAGGATAGTTGTTTCAAAAAAGGGACCGAAAGGGGGCTACATAGTCCTCAAATCTGCGAAAGAAATAAATTTCAAAGAGGTGGTGGAAGCAGTTGAAGGTCAGATTGACCTCGTGGATTGCACAAAAGGAGAAAATATGTGTCCAAGGCAGGAAAAGTGTCCTTTTTCTCCTGCGTGGAATTCAATAAAAAGAAAAGTTGAAAACATTTTTGAAGAAATGACCCTTGATAAGGTTTTAAACGAGAATCAGAAAAGGAAAAAATAGGAAATATAATGGGCGTGAGAGCGCTCAATAAAGAGATAGCAAGGATATTCAATGAGATTGCCGATTTTCTGGAAATAAAGGGAGAGCTTTCTTTCAAAATAAATGCCTACAGGAGGGCTGCCCAGAACATAGAAAATTTTTCAAAGGACATTTCGGAACTTTACAAAGAAGACAAACTTCACACAATTCCCGGGGTTGGAAAGGAACTCGCTGAAAAAATAAAGCAATTCATCGAAACGGGAAAGGTCAAGAAGCACGAAGAACTTAAGGCTGAAATTCCTGCAGGACTTCTTGAAATAATGAAGGTTCCCGGCGTTGGTCCAAAAAAAGCAAAGCTCTTCTACGAAAAGTTAAAAATAGACTCCATAGATAAGCTTGAAGAAGCAGCGCTTTCCCACAAACTCTCAACCCTTCCGGGTATCCAAAAGAAGACAGAAGAAAATATACTGAAAGGTATAGAATTTTTGAAGAGGTCTTCCGGTAGGATACCACTTGGAAAGGCACTTCCGCTCTCCCAGAGGATAATTGAGTATCTCCTCCAGAAGAAGGTTGTTGAAAGGGCGGAAGCATGCGGAAGCATAAGGAGGAGGAAAGAAACCATAGGAGACATTGATATCCTTGGAATTTCGCCAAAGCCTGAGAAGGCAATGGAGGCCTTTACAAAGATGGAGATTGTGAAGGAGGTTCTCGCAAAAGGTGCCACAAAATCAAGCGTCATTGTTGAGGATAACATTCAGGTGGATTTGCGGATTGTGGATAAAGATTCCTTTGGCTCCGCCCTTCAGTATTTTACAGGCTCAAAGGAGCACAACATAAAGTTGAGAGAACTTGCCATAAAGAAGGGATTGAAAATAAACGAATATGGAGTTTTTGATGTAAAAACGGATAAAAAAATTGCAGGAAAGGATGAAGAGGATGTTTATAAAGCAATCGGGCTTCCCTGGATACCTCCTGAAATAAGAGAGGGAGGAGAGGAGATAGAACTCGCCATTCATGGAAGACTTCCAGAACTTGTAGAATTGGAAGACATAAAGGGGGACCTTCATGTGCATTCCAAATGGAGCGATGGCACTGCCTCAATTGAAGAGATTGCAATCCGTGCTAAAGAGATGGGGCTGAAATACATCCTCATTGCGGACCACACAAAGGGACTCGGGGTTGCAGGAGGACTTGATGAGGAGGAGATATCGGAACAGATAAAGGAAATTGATTCGTTAAACAAAAAACTAAAAGGAGTTAGAATTCTAAAGGGCATTGAGGCGAACATCCAGAACGATGGAAGCCTTGATGTAAGCGATGAGGTCCTAAAATCCCTTGACATGGTTATTGCTTCTATCCATCACGGGTTCAAAAATCCACCTGATGTGCTAACAAAAAGAATGGTCAAAGCCATTGAGAATCCCTGTGTTGAAGTAATTGCCCATCCAACTGGAAGAATTCTCGGAGAGAGGGATGCCTACGAAATAGACATAGATGAGGTTATGTCCGCTTGTAAGAAAAATGGAGTAGCCTTAGAAATAAATGCTTATCCCTTAAGGCTTGACCTCAATGACATCCTTTCAAGAAGAGCAATGGAAAAAGGGATTATGCTTTCTATAGGAACGGATGCCCATCAGATTGACCAGATGTCTTACCTTACTTACGGGGTTTATGTGGCAAGGAGGGCCTGGCTGAAAAAGGAAAACCTCATCAATTGTATGGAATTGGACGAACTCATGAGGTATCTTAAGAAAAAAAGAGGTGCTTGAATGAAAGAACCTGTAAAAGTTGGGGAAAAAATAAAGGAAATAAGGGAAGAACAGGGAGTGTCCCTTGAGGAACTTTCAAAAATTACAGGAATGAGCCCATCTGTCCTCTCCCAGATAGAAAACCACATGCTCTCTCCCTCCCTCGGTGCTCTTGTAAAGATATCAAAGGCTCTAAATGTCCCGCTGGGAAAATTTCTTGGAGAAGAAAAGGAAAAGGCTTTTACAATAGTGAGAAAGGATGAAAGAAAACCCGCAACAAGGTTTGGAACAAAAGAAGGGGTTGGGTATGGATACTCTTACGAATCGCTCGGGCATGGAATGGAAGGAAGGCACATGGAGCCCTTTTTAGTATCCCTTGAGGTAGTTCCCGAGCATCTCCTTCAGCCATCGGTTCATGAAGGTGAAGAATTCATTTTTGTCTTAGAAGGAGAAGTGGAGGTGGAACTTTCGGGACACAAAGACACACTCTATCCAGGCGATTCCATTTACTACCATTCCACCATTCCCCATCTTGTCCGTGCAAAGGGGGATAGGGAGGCAAAAATTCTCGCTGTAATATACATTGGCTGATTTTCTTCAAAAAATTATTGAGTATAAAAAAGGGAAGGTTGAGAGAAAAAGGAAAGAACTTCCCCTTGACAAAATAATGAAGTCAATAGAAAATGTCCCACCACCAGCAGATTTTACGGGCATCTTCAAAAATGGGAAAAAGGCGATAATTGCGGAAATAAAAAGGGCTTCTCCCTCAAGGGGGGTTATAAAAAGGGAAATCCGGGTAGAAGAGCTGGCGGTTGAATATGAAAGCGGGGGTGCGGATGGTATTTCTGTGCTCACGGACGAAAAATACTTCATGGGAAGCCTTGAAGATTTAAAGTCGGTCAAAAAAGCAGTGAAAATACCTGTCTTGAGAAAGGACTTCATTATTGATGAATATCAAGTCTATGAATCAAGGGCATACGGAGCGGATGCATTTCTTCTGATAGTAAGAACCCTTTCCCCGGAAAATTTAAAAAAACTCATTAAGGCTGGACGGAAATTGAAGATGGAACCACTCGTTGAGGTCTTTTCAGAAGAGGAGATAAAACTGGCAGTTTCATGTGGCGCAAAGGTAATAGGGATAAACAACAGGAACCTTTCCGATTTTTCCGTTGACATAAATAGAACCCTTAATCTCGCCCCACTAATTCCTTCGGGAATTTACATAGTTTCTGAAAGCGGCATCAATCAAAAAAACATAAAACTCCTTTCCGAATATGTTCACGGATTTCTGATAGGAGAATTTCTGATGAAATCCAGAACCCCCTCAAAATCCCTGAAAAAATTGATAAATGCTTTATTAGAAAATAAAATAAATACATGCTGAAGGTATCACCAATACTGGAAGAGGACCTGAAGAAAGTAGATGACCTCCTTGTTGAAATGGTCTCTGACGGCGGAGAGAAGATGAGGGAGGTTTCAAAATATATTTTTCAAAGTGGTGGAAAAAGGCTGAGACCATTACTTCTTATCCTCACATCAAAACTATTTGGCTACAAAGGAGATGACCATATAAAACTTGCTTCAGCTGTTGAGTTCGTCCACACAGCCACTCTTCTTCACGACGATGTGATTGACGGAGCCGCTTTGAGAAGGGGGAAACCCTCGGTAAATTCAGTCTGGGGAAATGAGGTGAGCATTCTCACAGGAGATTTCCTGTTTGCAAGGGCTTCAAAAATTGTCCATGAGGTAAAAAATTATAGAATAATAAACATTTTGCTCTCGGTTGTAGAAAAAATGGTTGAGGGAGAATTCCTTCAGATGAAGGTCAGAGGAAATGTGGAGGAAGGAGGCAAGTTTTATTTTGATATAATAAGGAACAAGACATCAAGGTTTATCTCTGCCTGCTGTGAGATAGGAGGGATACTTGCGAAGGCGAACAAGAAGGATGCTGAAAGACTTAAGAAATTTGGACTTGAAATAGGAGATGCCTTTCAGATTGTTGACGATGTAATAGACCTCTGTGGCGACCCTTCTATTATGGGGAAGAAGCCAGGTAAGGACATTGAAGAGGGAAAGGTGACACTTCCTCTCTTCCTGACATACCAGAATGCTGATAAAGAGACACAGAATAAAATCAAAAAAATAATGGAAAAACCCACTCCTAAGACCGAGAGAGAGATAAAGTGGCTCATAAATATAACAAAGGAAAAGAAGGGGATCGATTCCGCTCTTCAAGTTGCAAAAAATAAAATAGAAAATGCAAAAAAAGTTCTAAATTTCTTTCCTGACAATATTTACAGAAAGGAATTAAAAAACCTCTCAGAATACATAATAAATAGGAATGTGTGATGGACAGAGAAGAAAGCAGATTACTTACTGTTGACATAGGAGAAGAACTAAAAACCTCATACCTTGACTATGCAATGAGCGTGATTGTGGGAAGGGCACTTCCTGATGTCCGTGATGGATTAAAACCTGTCCACAGAAGGATTCTATATGCAATGTATGAAATGGGAAATACCCACAATAAACCATACAAAAAATCTGCAAGGGTTGTGGGAGATGTCATAGGAAAGTATCATCCCCATGGAGATGCTCCGGTCTACGATGCACTTGTTAGAATGGCACAGGATTTCTCAATGAGATATGTCCTCGTTGATGGGCACGGAAATTTCGGTTCCATTGACGGGGATGCACCTGCAGCAATGAGGTATACAGAAGTGAGGATGGCACGGATTGCTGAGGAGATGCTTGAGGATATAGAAAAGGAAACCGTTGAATTCATCCCGAACTATGATGGTTCGTTGTTAGAGCCAGCGTTACTCCCATCAAAAATTCCTCAATTGCTTCTCAATGGTTCCTCAGGAATAGCAGTTGGTATGGCTACGAACATCCCGCCTCACAATCTAAAAGAAATTGTGGATGCCCTTGTGCATTTGATAGACAACCCTAAATGCAAGGATGCTGAACTTTTCAACATAGTAAAGGGACCGGATTTTCCAACTGGCGGATTTATTGTTGGAAGGAAAAACATAATTGAGGCATACAAAACTGGTAAGGGAAGTATTTCTATAAGGGGAAGGGCAAGCGTAGAAAAACTGAGAGGGGAAAGGGAAGCAATAATTGTCACCGAAATCCCATATCAGGTAAACAAGGCGAAGATGCTTGAAAAAATTGCGGAACTCGTCAAGGAGGAAAGACTTACAGGAATCTCTGATATAAGGGACGAGTCTGACAGGGACGGGTTAAGGGTGGTAATTGAGTTAAAGAAGGGAACGGATGCGAAGATTCTTTTAAATCAACTATACAAGCACACGCAGCTTCAAATAAACTACGGAATAATCTTGCTCGCCCTCATAAACAATCAGCCGAAGGTGATGCCTTTGAGGGAGATGCTCCAGCACTTTATAAACTTCCGAAAAGAGGTCGTTTACAGAAGGACGAAGTTTGACCTGAAAAAGGCGGAAGAGAAGGCTCATATACTTGAAGGACTGAAAATCGCAGTTGAAGCAATAGATGAAATAATTTCCCTCATAAGGGCATCAAAATCTCCTCAGGAGGCGAAGGAGAAACTCATGAGCAGATTTAGACTCTCAGAGGTTCAGGCACAGGCAATCCTTGATATGAAACTACAGAAACTCACAAAACTGGAAAGGGAAAAGATAATAGAAGAATACAAACAGACCCTTGAACTCATAAAGGAACTTAAGAAAATCCTCGGAGATGAAAGGGAAATCCTTAAAATCATAAAGAAGGAACTTATTGAAATTAAGGAAAAATACGGAGACGAAAGAAGGACTGAAATTATTGAAGAGGAAGAAGACTTCTCTATAGAAGACCTCATTCAGGAAGAGGATATGGTTGTGACAATATCCCATCAGGGTTACATAAAGAGAAATCCGTTATCTCTCTACAGGGCTCAGGGAAGGGGGGGAAAGGGAAAAATTGGAATGGCAGTAAAAACAGAGGACTTTGCAGAAGATGTATTTATTGCTTCCACACACGACTACATTCTTTTCTTTACGAACAAAGGAAAGGCCTACTGGTTAAAGGTCCATGAGATTCCACAGGCTGGAAGGGCAACTAAAGGGAAGCCCATAATAAACCTCATATCCATAGAGGAAGGAGAAAGGGTAACTGCTTATCTGCCGGTCAGGAACTTTGAAGAAAAGAAAAATGTCTTCATGGTAACAAAAAAGGGAATTGTGAAAAAGGTAGAACTATCCGCATTCAGCAATCCGCGGAAGACAGGAATAATAGCAATTACTTTTGAGGAGGGAGACGAACTTGTGGATGTTGCTATTACAGACGAAAATTCAAAGGTCGTTCTTTTTACAGCAAAGGGTATGACAATTACATTCAAAGAAGAAGATGTTAGAACGATGGGCAGGACCGCTAAGGGAATAAGGGGTATAAGACTCAAAGAGGGAGACTATGTGGTAGGTTTAACAAGGATTGTTCCGGGAACAGAAATTCTCGCCGTCAGTGAAAGGGGATTCGGGAAGAGGACAAAGATAGAAGATTTCAGGGTTCAGTCAAGGGGTGGAAAGGGGATAAAAGGTATGAAGATAACAGAAAAGACAGGAAATGTGGTGAAGGTAATTTCTGTAAAGGAAGATGATGAGATTATAATTATGACAACATCGGGAAAGGTCCTGAGATTAAAGGTTAAGGAAATACCCATCCAGAGAAGGAGCACCCAGGGGGTAAGGCTCATAAAGGTCTCTGGAGAGGAAAAGGTATGCGGTCTCGCCAGAGTGGAGGAGGAATAAAAATTTCTATTATTTCAAAAATTTTATTAAGCGATTTAAAATTTCATCTTGTTGATTGAGAAGAAGGCGTGGCGGAAGCCAAGGATTTGCTTGAAGTAACCAATTTTGGTAAATGGATAATCTCTGAAAACCCTTAAAATTCTCGGCGGATAGCCATAGAACAAAAGATATGCCTTTGCATAAAGCCTTTGAAGTGTCCTGTCATCCACATTTGATAGGTTTAAGTGGGTATAATGGTAGTGATAGTTTTTGAAGTCCTTGAATTCCCTTCCGTCTCCATACATCTCGTATAAATCAGTATTTTCAAATGGGGTGACTATAAAGAATCCAGCGGTATGAAGTTTTGATGTAACTGCAAATTTTATTGTCTGATTTATTTCCTCCTTCGTTTCTGTGGGAAATCCAATCATGAAGTATCCCACCGCAAAAATTCCGTTTTTAACCCCTATCTCAATTGCCTTTTTTGCCTTCTCAATGTCAAGGTTTTTCCTTATTAACTTCTGAATCCTCTCCGAGGCGGATTCAATTGCAAAACTTACATAGTATGTCCCGCATCTTCTCAATAGTTTTATGGTCTCCTCATCCAGTATATCGGACCTCAAGCCATTGGGAAATGAAAGGATTGTTTTCCAGCCCCTTTTGAGTATTCCCTCGCATATAGCATGGGTCCTCTTTGTATCCACATTGAATATGTCATCAACTATTTCAAACCTCCTTATTCCAAACCTGTTCATTATATATTCCATCTCTGCAAGCACATTTTCGGGAGACCTCTTTCTTGCTATTCTTCCTGAAAGTTTGTGACAATAGATACACTGGTAGGGACATCCCCTTTCCGTATACATTGCCACATAGGGAATTTCAAGTCTTGTTCCTGAAAACTTCCTTTCCTTTGCATATCTTTCAATGGGAAGGAGGTCCCACGCAGGAAATGGTATTTCATCGAGATTCTGGACAATCTCCCCGGGTGGATTGACAATTATCTCTCCGTTCTCTCTGTAGGCAATTCCATTTATGTCTTTTCCATCCTTCCCACCTGCCAGTGCATTTATAAGTTTATGGAATGTTATCTCTCCTTCTCCCCTTACCACATAATCAATGTTCATGTCCGAAAGGGTATCTTTGGGAAATAGAGTTGGATGGGGACCACCTGCTATAACCTTTATCTTCGGGGAAACCCTTTTCGTTAAAAGGGCAATTCTGTGCATCTCGTGGGCTTCCATTGTGATTGAACTTATTCCAACGACATCCGGAGAAAAATCTTTTATAATTGAGTAAAGTTGATTGTCATCCGGCTTGTCAAGGCGGATGTCATAGAGTTTCAGTTTTACATAGGGTTCCTTTTCCCTTAGATAGGAGGCGAGGTATGCTATTCCAAGAGGAGTGGTAACAATGTTAAACCTTTTGGGCACAAATCCTGCTTTTATAAGGAGAACCCTCATAAGTTTATTATAATTAAATTTATGACTTCAATCAATCGCTGATACCTCACTTTACTTTCCCTTATAAAAGCCTATCAAGACCTCTGCAATTTCTTTTCTCGTAAATTCGGGTGGAGGAAGTTTTCCCTTTGAAAGAAGTTCTCTTGTTTTTGTTCCGCTGATAGAGATTCTGAATTTCTCTCCGTGGGGACATGTCTTTTCTGTTGCCATTGAAGCACACTTTTTGCAGTAAAATGAGTTTTCAAAAAAGAGAGGCTTTATGCCGATCTCACTTTCTTTAAATTCTTCAAATATCCTCTGGGCATCATAGGGACCATAAAAATTGCCAACCCCTGCATGGTCTCTTCCAACTATGAAATGGGTGCATCCGTAGTTTTTTCTAACAATTGCGTGAAGGATTGCTTCTCTTGGTCCACCGTATCTCATCGCTGACGGATTGACGCACAACATTACTCTGTCATGAGGGAAATAGTTTTTAATCAGCACCTCATAACATTTCATCCTTACCTCCGCAGGGATGTCATCAGACTTTGTCCTTCCTATTATAGGATGAATAAATAGACCATCGCATATTTCAAGTGCGCATTTTTGGATGTATTCGTGAGCCCTGTGGATGGGGTTTCTTGTCTGAAAACCCACTACGGTTTTCCACTTTCTCTTTTTGAACTCCTCTCTTGTTTCATCAGGGTAAAGATAATATTTTCTGAAATTTCTCCTTTCTGGTTTTAGAAAATATATGTTCCCCCCTACAAGATAGTCCGGGCATTCCTTTATGTATCTCACAGCAGGATGAGATGGGCCTGTAGTTTTAAAAACCTTCATGCACTCCTCTTCCTTTCTTCTTTTAAAAATGTCGCTTATCTCAATTATTCCAAGCGGTCTTTTCTTATAAACAAGAATAGCCTTTTCTTTATTTTTAAAAATTGAGGGGTCTTCAACTGGAAGGACTACCGGCATACTCCATACTGTCCCATCGGTCAGCCTCATGGAATTGATAACAGAAAGATAATTTTTCTCATCCATGAACCCTTCAAGCGGGCTGAATCCTCCACATCCTATCATTTCTGCATCGCAAACAGTCCAGTCCTCAAGATGAATTTCTGGCACATCTGGCTTTCCCAAAAACTCTGCTATTTTCTCTCTTTCACAAAATCTATTTTTAAGAACACCTCCGTGAGGCAAAATCAAAGAGATGTCTGTTTCTTTACTTTCCATTCTTTCCTCCTATCTTCTTAACCCGCAAAATTCTTCGTAATCAATCAATTCCTTCACCGTTGGATTTTCACCACAAACCGGACAATTCGGATTTCTCCTTATATTTACCTTCCTGATATCCATCTTCAGGGCGTCGATGACAAGGAGTTTCCCCACAAGGAGTTCTCCCTTTCCAAGAATGAACTTTATCACCTCAAGAGCCTGAATAACACCGAGGAGTCCTCCGACTGGGCCGATTATTCCAGCCTCCTGGCAGGATGGGACACTTCCCGGAGGAGGTGGCTGTGAAAATATACATCTGTAGCAGGGACCTTGATAGGGGATTATGGTTGTCGCCTGGCCATAAAACCTGAGTATTCCTGCATGGGAAAATGGTTTTTTTGTGAAAACGCAGGCATCGTTAACAAGGTATCTCGTTGGAAAGTTGTCGCTTCCATCCACAACAATGTCATAATCTTTTATTATTTCCATAATGTTTTCTGAAGTGAGCCTCATCTCGTATGTTTCAATTTTTACATCGGGATTTATAGCATTGAGTTTTTTCCTCGCAGATAAAACCTTAGGTTTTCCAACATCTTCGGTAAAGTGAACGACCTGCCTTTGAAGGTTATTTAATTCTACCTTATCACTGTCCACAAGCCCTATCTTTCCTATTCCTGCACTGGCAAGATATAAAGAAACGGGAGACCCGAGCCCTCCGCATCCGATAATTAAGACCTTTGCATTTAGAAGCTTTTTCTGTCCTTCGCCGCCGACTTCCGGAAGTATTATCTGCCTGCTGTATCTTTCTATCTGTTCCTCATTCAGTTCCATCTTTACCTCCTGCTATTGCAGGGATTATTGAAATTACATCGCCATCCTTCACCGGTGTATCTTCGCCTTTCAAAAACCTTATATCCTCTTCATTGACGAAGATATTCACGAACCTTCTTAGATTTCCCTTTTCATCATAAAACCTGTCTTTTATACCAGGATAGTTCCTGTCAAGGTTTTCGAGCACTTCTTTTACAGTGCTACCCTCACATTCTACTTCGTCTCTGTTTTTTGTAAGTCCCTGAAGTGGCAGAGGGATTCTTACTTTTACCTTCATCTTTTCACCTCCTTAATTTTATCCTTCAAAATATTGTTGAATACTAAAATATCTTTCCCCGGTGTCAGGAAAAACTGTAACTACCCTTTTACCCGTGCCAAGTTCTTCTGCTATTTTTATTGCTGCGAAGCAGGCAGCCCCCGAAGATATTCCACAAAATATTCCCTCTTCCTTTGCCAGCCTTCTTGCCATATTATATGCCTCGTCATCTTTTACAGTGACAATTCTGTCTATTATTTTTCTATTAAGCACATCAGGAATAAACCCCGCTCCTATCCCCTGAATTTTATGGGGTCCGGGCGGCTTGCCGGAAAGGACCGCTGATGTGTGCGGCTCTACTGCCACAATCAGAACATCTGGAATCATTTTTTTTAAAACCTCTCCAACCCCGGTAATTGTCCCGCCTGTCCCAACCCCTGCAACAAAGGCGTCTATTTTTCCATCCATGGCTCTTATTATTTCCTGTGCGGTAGTCTTTCTGTGGATTTCTGGATTTGACGGATTTTTGAACTGCTGGGGCATAAATGCGTTTTTTGTCTTTTTAACAATTTCTTCAGATTTTTTTACTGCTCCCTGCATACCCTCTATTGCTGGCGTGAGAACCACCTCTGCTCCAAATGCTTTGAGAATATAAATCCTTTCAAGGCTCATTGATTCCGGCATGACGAGTATACATCTATATCCTTTCACAGCACAAACAAGGGCAAGCCCTATACCTGTATTTCCGCTTGTCGGTTCAACTACAACGGAGCCTTCTTTTAAAAGCCCTTCTTTTTCTGCAGTTTCAATCATTGAAAGGGCTATCCTGTCTTTCACGCTTCCTGCTGGACTGAATGCCTCTAACTTTGCAAACACCTCCGCTGAATTTTTCCCTATTACCCTGTTGAGTTTAACTATCGGGGTGTTGAAAAAAAGGTCAAGGACATTTTCTGCAACTTTAAGTCCTGCCTTCTTCATCTGTTTATCCTCCATCCCGCCTCCCATGAAAAAAACCATCTCAACTACATCGCCATCCTTCAATATTTTTCTATCGTAATCGCTTCTATCAATTATCACCTCATTTACTTCAACAACGACAACTTCCGGTCTAATGTTCTTGAGCCTCAAAAGTTCAAGAACCGATATTTCTTTTTCAAACACTTCTTCTTTAGCGTTAAGAATTATCTTCATTTTTTACCTCCCGATTTTATCACGACAACCCTGTAATAATTTTCCACCTGTTCTATTTTTTCAATTTTATGTCCTTCATTTTCCAGACTTTTGGGAACATTTCTTATCGGCTCTCCGTCATCAAGAAATAGCTCAAGGATTTCTCCGTCCTGCATCCCCTCAAGTTTTAATTTTGCCTTCACAAAGTTTATCGGGCATGGAGTGCCTCTCAAATCATAAATGGTTGATGAAATTTTTTTAACTTCTTCCTCATCTTTCTTAAACCTTACAGGAAGGTTGAAGTTGCTATCCATAAGCGAGTATATCTCTTTAACATCCTCAAAAAGACTGGATACATAATTATATGCCTCCATACCATCAACCTCTTTCCGTGTCAATTTTTCATAAAACTCCTTCAAGTTTATGAAATCCCTTCTTGCAATTCCTCCGCGAACAAAAGCATGGACGAAGGAAGAGATTATTTCTTCATCGGTTTTCGGGTCTATCCCCTTCAGAACAAGTAATGCCCTTGCCGAATAGAGGAGAGCAGATTTTATTTCTTCAATGGAGTAGTTTTTCTCCTTTGCAATGGAGAGGGTTTGTTTTGCGGACCCTAAATCTGCCTCTATCATATCAATCACACCTGCTCCGCATTCCCCCTGAGAGAGTCCTTCAAGAGAGAACACCTCATCCTTTCCGAAGTCAATGTAATAACTTCTGTCTTCTTCAATTGCAGGAACATGGGAGTATTTTTTCACAACTTCTTCAGCAATTTTTCTCCCCTTTTCTGAAAGGAATTCCTCTAAAGATGTATGATTTATCTCCTCTGAAATTCTCATAACCAACTCCCTTATAGCCTTAGGAACTGCCCTTGCTGGAAGACTTCCTATTTCTTCTGCAAGAATGGTATTTTCTTGAGCAACTCTACCCCCTATATGAATTCTGTAAAAGGGCATTGTCCTGTTGTAAACCTTTCTTGTTAGACCTGAAAGCGAAATAATCCCTACTGGATGCTGGCCACAGGCGTTTGGACATCCGTTTATGTTAATTTTTAAATTTTCTATTTTTAACACCCTCTCTTTTATATCCCATAATTCCCTTTCAATCTCTTCTGCCAGACCCTGAGAGTTGCACAGACCAAGATTGCAGGTAAGAGCACCCTTACAGCACAAAATGTCCAGGCCTGTGTCGGGATATAAAAATCTATTTCCAAAAATTTCTTTCAACTTTTTATATACCTCTTTCACCTTTGAAGAAGGTATATTTGAGAGAATTAGATTCTGTCTTTGGGTAGTCCTGATTATAAGATGGGGCACTATTTCTGATAGGTTTGAAATGGCAATTGCCTCTTTTGAAGTGAGGTCTCCCTTTGGAACTCTCACGGTGATATAGTAATATCCACTCTGCTTCTGCCTTCCCACATTAAATTTCAAAAAATCAAGGTCATCAATTTCCAGCTCACCCCCTTCATCCTTTAACTCTGGAAGATTATGGCCAAGGTTTAATGGAATAAATTCTTCCTCTTTTACCTTTCTTAATTCTTCTCTATAAACTCTCACAAATCTGTCCCATCCATTATCCTGTATAAAAAATCTCAAACGGTTGTGGTGTCTGTTTTTTCTGTCGCCGAATTTGTTGTATATGTTCAGAACTGCCTTCAAGGAATATATAGCGTCTTCGGGCTTGATGGATTCCTCAAGGACCCTTCCAGCAGAAGATTTTGCACCCATCCCTCCACCGCACAGAATTTTAAATCCGCCATTTATAGCGATAAATCCCATATCGTTTACACCGGAAAACGCACAGTCCTTTAAACATCCAGAAAAGGAAATTTTGAACTTCCTCGGAAGATTAACGGATTCGTCAAGATTGAGGATATATTCTGTGGTTGCAATGGCATATTTATAAACTTCTATCTTTTCTTCTCCGCATATTCCCGATAGAGGGCAGGCAGTTATGTTTCTAACAGTATTTCCGCCGCCTCCCCGGGGCGATAGGTTGTATTTCCGAAGACACTCTATTACCTTTATTGAGTTCTCGTATGGTAAATTGTGTATCTGTATGTCCTGCCTTGTGGTAATGTGAATAGTCCCGTTAGCGAATTCCTCTGCAGTTTTTCCAATTGCCCTGAGCCCTTCAGGAGTTATTATCCCTGCTGGTATTCTCAATCTTGCCATGAGAAGTTTTCCGCCCCTCTGAGAATAAAAGCCCCAGGGAACCCTTATTCCCCGGAAGAACGATGGGTTCATCTTGCCATTTAAAAAGTCTTCAAGGGCTTTTTTAAACTTTTCCTCCTCAATAATAACTTTTTTAGGTAACTGAAACATCTAATTCCAACCTCCTTTCTGAAATCAGGTTGAGTTTTATTAAAGTTTCAAAGGTTTTTGTATTGGTTGCGATTATTCTGACCCTTTCCGGCGGTTTCCCATACCTTTCCAAAAAATTTCTTACCGCAGAAGGACTTGAAAAAATTATCTCGTCAAAAAGTTGCAGGTTGAGAGGAGGAAGATATTTAGGAGTGACAATTTTATAGGCTGTGTATTTATATGGAATTCCATTGAGCTTTTTTATACCTTCACAAAGCCCTCTATCGCCGGAGAGAGCGGAAACCACCCCAACCTTCTTTTCAGCTATTCCCAGATTATGTAAGAAGTTTAAAAGTTCCTGAGAAGTTTCCGAAGAAGGGACAAAGTCAGCAAGTATTCCTCTACCTTTCAACTCATCGTAAGCAGATTTTGTAGAACACGCTATTTTCACAGGGCTTAAAACTCTTGAATCCAGCCCAATTTTTAAAAGTTTTTCAAAGAAGAAATTGACTGCCCATCTGGAGGTAAAAATCAAAAGCTCAAACTCTGGAAGATTTTTTATAAACCTTTTAAATTTTTCTATTTCTTTTGTGGGCTTCACTTCCACCATCGGAATGTGAAAAATTATGTCTTCAACGAAAAATTCCGGAGATATAAGTCCGGTATAAAGAACCTTTTTCTGTGCGCTAAACCAGTTAAGCCTTTCCCCGAGTTTCACAACCTCTCCAACTATAATTATTGAGGGGGGAGCAATTTTTTCTTCTTTTACCTTTTTCCCTATATCCGAGAGATTTCCGATTACCATTTTTTGATCTGGCATACTCACATTACTTATCACTGCTACAGGGGTAGAATGGCTTTTTCCGTTCTTTATAAGGGTCCGGGCAATAGAAGAAATGTTTTTAGTAGCCATATATAAAACAATTGTGTCAATTTTTGATACCTTCTCCCAGTCAACAAATCCCGATTCCTTAAAAGGGTCTTCATGCCCTGTTACAAAAACCACGCTTGAAGAGATATTTCTGCTTGTTAATGGTAAACCTGCAAAGCATGCCCCTGCAGTTGCGGAGGTTATTCCCGGTACAACTTCAAATTTTACTCCGTATTTTGACAGTTCCTCCATTTCCTCTGTGATTCTTCCAAATATAAAAGGGTCTCCGTTTTTAAGCCTTATAACATTTTTCCCTTCCCTCAATTTTTTCAAAATCAAGTAGGCTATTCTTTTTCCCTTTTGGGTGGAGGAAAATTTATCAGCGCATATTAATTCGGCAGACTTCTTTGCAAAATTAAGAATCCCCTTTCCAGTCAAAGAGTCGTAGATTATAACATCAGCCTCTTTAAGAAGACTAAATCCTTTCAATGTGATTAAATCAGGTGAACCAGGACCTGCACCTACAATGTAAATTTTCTTATTCTTCCACATATATTTCCGCCTCTTCTATTTTTCCTTCCATTATTTTGAATGCTCTTATCTCTTTTACCTCTTTTTCATCTACCCTGATAATTACATAGAAAGCGTCAGGATAATTTGCGAGCTCCACATCCCTTTTTGATGGATAGGCTGGAAGGTTGATATGAGAATGGTATATGCCAAGAAGTTCAAGCCCTTCCTTTCTCATTTCTTTAAAAATTTTTAATTGCTCTTTTGGATCCATAAAATAGCAGGTCTGTGGATTTTGAGATGTATTTGCCATCTCATATATTTTCTGTGCTATTTCTCCGGTGCCTGCTATTATTCCGCAGGATTCATTTGGGGACTCTTTGACAGCGTGATTCTTCATCTTTTCAAAAAGTTCTTTTTTAAAAATTATCTTCATCGGTGAGTAAGATGGCAAAGTGCGAAAGATATCAAACCTGCGAGAATGGGTGTGAGGCTCCAGATGTAAAAGATTTTTCTGATTTCCCATGCGTTGAAAAATGAGGTTTCAGAATTTTTGACTTTGTTAATCGCCATTATGGAGCAGAGGTTCAGTTCAACAAGTGGAAAGGGGATTCCAAAAACAGAGGCAATCAAAAGAATGCTTCCTGTTACGAAAGATACAAGTGATGAGGAAATCAACCCCAGTCTGGCTACCTTTTTTCCTGCAGTTTCAAGGGTTCCACTGCCAAATATAAATGCGCCAAACCCAAAAAGTGGGGATAAAAATAAAAGCCCCTTGTTCATACCAATTAATCCTGCTCCATAAAGCGGTCCCACCACATTAGCCACATTGTTAGTCCCTATGGCAAAGGACACATAAAGGGCACTTAAATAGGAAATGATTTTCAATTTTTTCTCATTCAGAAAAAGTCTTTCGTATATGTGGATGTTATTATGGTTCGGAGGATAGATTTTTCTGTATAAATATGCTGTGAGAAAAAAGGAGAGGAGAGGAAGAATTATCCATGAGGGTATTATTTTTAAAAGAAGAATTTTTGTATCTAATTTTTTTAGATACAAACCCGCTCCGACAACCGCTGAAACTGTTTCCATACTCGTTGACTGCGGGATTTTCAGGATATTAGCAATCAAAAGACATATTGTAGCAGATGCTATAACGCTCAAAGCAAGAGATGGCTCATGGATGCCGCCCGGGATTATTTTTTTTCCTATGGTAGTTGATACATTTCTTCCGAGAAGCATTGCTCCTAAAATGACAAGTATGCCAAAAAGCACTACTGCTCTTTTTTTATCTATAAATCCGCCTCCATAAAGGGAAGAAAAAGACGGAGCTATTCCACTTCCGCCCATATTCATTGCAAACAGAATGGAGATAATTATGATAAGCAAATATTCCATACTACTTCTGTTTGATGTGTAAACCACACTCTTTCTTTTCAGGCGTTTCCCACCACCACCTTCCAGCCCTTATGTCCTCACCCGGTTTAATTGCCCTTGTGCAGGGAGCACATCCTATACTCGGATAGTTTCTATCGTGGAGGGCGTTGTAAGGGACATTGTTTCTCTTTATGTAATCCCATACCTGCTTCTCAGTCCAATCTGCAAGGGGATTTATTTTTATGAGAACCCTTTTTATACCGTCAAATGTCCTTTCATCCTCTTCCACCTTTTCTATCCGAACCCTTGTTACAGATTGCTCTCTTCTCAGACCGGTGATCCATGCGTCAAGGTCTTTGAGGATTCTTTCAAGGGGTTCAACTTTTCTTATGTGACAGCACAGCCTCCTCAATTCCACACTTTTATAAAAAAGATTTGGTCCGTATTTCTCCAGCATTTCTTCCACAGCCTTTTTGTCGGGAAAAAGGAATTCTATTTTTGCTCCGTATTTTTCCATTATTTTTTCAATCAGATCGTATGTTTCCTGAGGAAGTCTTCCTGTGTCGAGGGTAAATATCCTTGCGGAGGGGTCAATCTTCATCAACATATCAATTAGAACCACATCCTCTGCTCCGAAACTGGAGGCGAGGGCTACCTTTTTTCCGAACTTTTCAATTGCCCATTTTAAAATTTCTTCTGCCTTTTTCTCTTCAAATTCTTTTGCCATCATTTCATATACCTCCTCCATTAATAAAGTATTCTGAATTTCTTCCTGCAAATATCTTTTCTATCTCCTTCCTTTTTTTCTCTATCTGTTCATCTATGTATTCTTTTATTTCCTTAATCTCTTCAAACTTTTTCATTCTTTCTTCTATCTTCTTCTGGGCTTCAAGGACGAATTTTATTGCTTCAGCAACAGGGTCAGGAATTTTGTGATGCTCAAGCGGCTGAGGAGTGGATTCCGTTATTATTTTTGCTGGCACTCCAACCGCAGTGGAATGAGAAGGCACGTTTGTAAGAACCACTGAACCTGCTCCTATTCTCGCTCCCTTTCCGATTGTTACAGGACCGAGAATTATGGCACCCGCTCCTATAACTACACCGTCTTCTACTGTCGGATGCCTCTTTTTCTTCTCAAGGGATATACCTCCCAGAACCACACCTTGATACAGGAGAACATCGTCTCCAATCTCAGCAGTTTCACCTATAACAACCCCCATCCCGTGGTCAATGAAGATTCTTCTTCCTATCTTTGCCCCTGGATGAATTTCAATTCCTGTAAAAAATCTATTTATGTGGGAAATAACCCTTGCGATTGTGAAAAATTTTTTTCTGTAGAACCAATGGGCGATGCGATGAAGCCATAGGGCATGCAGTCCTGGATAACAGAGAAGAACCTCAAGGACATTTTTTGCAGCGGGATCCTTTTCAAAAACAGTCTTTATGTCTTCTTTTATTCTTTTAAACATGTCAAACCTCATATATAATACATGAGTATTTGTTCACTTCCTATTTTTTCCCTGTGAATTTTCACGAGGTCAGCAAGGGTTATAGAACGGAGGAAGTTTTCTATTGTCGTTTTCAATCCTACCCATACATCTCGCACAGCGCAGACTTTTACTCTCCTGCAAAGCCGGATGTCTTCTATGCATTCAACTGGCGAAAGCGGTCCCTCAAGCACATTCAGAGCCTCAGCAACACTTATTTTTGCAGGCTCTCTGGCAAGCGAGCAGCCCCCTTCCTTTCCTCTGATTGTTTTTACAATTCCAGCCTTCTGCAGAGCCACTATTATATGTTCCACATATCCCTTTGATAGTCCCTGTTTTTTAGAGATTTCCTTCACAGAAATCGGACCCTTTCCGTAATTTAAGGCGAGCTCAAGAAGCACTCTCATCCCGTATCTTCCCCTCGTTGAGAGCCTCATTTTAACCTCCTAAATATAAATTTTATTATCATATTACTGATATTAACAAATTGAATTTCTTTTGTCAAGTATTTATGTAAATTTTGGTGTCTTTATTCCTTAATCTGAAAAGAAAATGGATGTTTCACATCACCTACAGCACGAACTCTTTTCTTTGGTAAGAACCTTAAAGCCCATTCCTTCTATCTCTTTTTCAAGATCCCTTAAAGAACCTTCTAAAGTTAATTCTACCCCTCCTCCACTTCTATTAACTTTTATCACACTTACTCCTTCTGCTTTTAATTTTTTTACCAGGTAGTTTAATCCAACAGGACAAATGCCCGAGCAACCCACCACTAATACTTTTCTATTTTTTCCTTTGCTCTTCATATCTCACCTCTCTTCTCCATTTCCACAAAAAATATATAGCAGGATAAACTATCAATTCCATCAAAAATGAAGTTAATATACCTCCTACCATTGGAGCAGCAATCCGTTTCATCACATCGGCACCGAGTTCATGTGGTTGCGCCCACATGATGGGTAAAAGACCCACAAATGTGGTCATAACTGTCATCATCTTGGGTCTTATCCTTTTTACCGCACCATAGTGAATTGCTCTTCTTAAATCCTCTATTGAATTCATCATACCCTTCTTCTTCATATCCTCATAGGCAAGGTCAAGATACAAAAGCATAAACACTCCTGTCTCCGCATCTATGCCAAGTAAAGCAATAATTCCAACCCATACCCCAATACTGAGATTATAATTGAGAATAAATAGTATCCAGATAACACCCACAAGGGAAAACGGAACTGCAAGTATCACAATGAATGTCTTCATATAGGAACGAGTGTTCATGTATAGAAGCATGAATATAATAAATATGGTTAAAGGCACAACTACTGACATTCTCTTCTTCACCCTCTCCATATACTCATACTGCCCGCTGAATAAGAGAGTGTAGCCCGGTGGTAATTCTATTTTTTCCTTTAAAATTCTTTTCGCCTCATTAACATACCCGCCAAGGTCCCTACCCACCACATCTACATAGACATAACCCGCTAATCTCCCATTTTCGTCCCTTATCATTGATGGCCCGGTTATCAGCGAGATTTCTGCGAGCTGATATAATGGAATCTGGGCTCCGGACGGGGTTGAGATGTAAATTTTCTGCAGTTTATCTACGCTATCCCTCAATTCCTGAGGATACCTGACATTCACAGGAAATCTCTCCCTGCCCTCAATGGTCGTGCTTATGTTTTCACCTCCAATAGCATACATAAGAGTCATCTGCACATCCGAAATTGTTAAACCATACCTTGCGAGCTCATCCCTTTTTAGTTTTATATCTACAAAATAACCGCCTGATGTTCTTTCAGCATAAACACTTCTTGTCCCCTTAACCATACTGAGATGGTTCTCTATCTGTTTGCCGATTTCCTCAATGGTCTTGAGGTCATCTCCGTAAATTTTAATGCCAACTGGTGTCCTGATGCCAGTAGTTAGCATGTCAATTCGTGCCTTTATTGGCATGGTCCAGGCATTTACTTGCCCCGGAAGCCTCAGGGCTTTGTCCATCTCATTTATTAATTCATTCCAGGAAATCCTGTCAGGCCAGAGAAGCCTGAACGGACCCTTTAAGAATTCCGGGACAAACGAACAATACCACCTTTGTTTATGTCTCCATTTATTTTGTGGTTTAAGGATTACTGTTGTTTCCATCATAGAAAACGGTGCAGGGTCTGTTGAAGTTAGTGCTCTGCCAGCCTTTCCGAAAACCCTCTCCACTTCAGGAAAACTTCTTAGAATTTTATCCTGAACCTGTAAGAGTTTTGTCGCTTCTGTAACTGAGATACCAGGAGGTGTTGTGGGCATGTAGAGAATCGCACCCTCATTCAATGGCGGCATGAATTCCTTACCCAGTATGAAGAAAAATGGAAGGGTGATTGAAAATATTCCAATGGCAAGAGCAATTATCTGCCCTGGTCGTTTTAAAACAAAATCTACCACTGGTTCATAGATTTTAAACAAAAATCGTGAGACAGGGTGTTCTTCTTCTGAATAAATCTTCCCCACAAGAACCGCATTTACAATTTTTGATAACCATCCTGGCTTAAAATCGTAATAATCTAATCTCGTGAACAGCATTCTTATAGCCGGGTCAAAGGTAATAGCGAGGAGAGCGCCAAAAAACATTGCGAAAGTCTTTGTAAAAGCAAGTGGTTTGAAAAGTCGTCCCTCAAAAGATTCAAGGCTGAAAATTGGCAGAAAGGAAACCGCAATAACAAGAAGTGTAAAAAACGATGGTCTTCCCACCTCTTTAATTGCAGTAATTAAAATTTCTTGATAATCACCCTTTCTCCCCCCTTCTTCCCAGTGAGATAGCTTTTTATGAGCATTCTCCACAACCACTATTGCTGCATCAACCATTGCACCTATGGCAATCGCAATCCCGCCCAGAGACATTATGTTTGCAGTAATTCTCATGTAATACATGGGGATAAATGAGATAAGGACTGCAATGGGTAGAGTAAAAATTGGAATCATAGCAGAAGGGATGTGAAGCAAAAAAATCAGTATAACAAGGCTCACCACAACCATCTCTTCAATGAGTTTTTTCTTCAATGTGTTTACTGCTGCAAGTATTAATTCCGAACGGTCGTAGGTTATAACAAGTTCAACACCATCAGGAAGTTTAATTTCCTTTAATTTTTCTTTAACTCGTTTTATAACATTTAGAGCATTCTCCTTATACCTCATTACAACTATCCCACCTACCACCTCGCCTTCACCGTTAAGTTCAGCGATACCCCTTCTTATGTCCGGACCGAACCTCACCTGAGCAACATCCTTTACACGCACAGGAACACCATTTCTCGTCTTGAGCACTGTTTCTTCTATGTCCTTCAAACTTTTGATGTAACCCCGTATCGTCACCATGTATTCAGTTCCAGAGATGTCAAGGAGTCGGGCTCCCATCTCATCATTTGACTCCCTCACAGCCATAACGATATCCTTAATTGAAATTCCATAAGCGAGAAGGGCATCAGGATGGAGGACGACTTGATATTGTTTGACAAACCCACCAACAGTAGCCACTTCTGCAACCCCCTTGACTGATTGTAAAGCAAACTTTAAATGCCAGTCCTGAAAGGTTCTTAATTCCTCAACAGAATGTTTTCCGCTCCTGTCAACAAGGGCATACTCAAAAATCCAGCCGACACCTGTTGCATCGGGACCAAGCTCCGGGGTTACACCTTCGGGCAACTGGGGGATAACCTTTGATAAATACTCAAGGACCCTGCTCCTCGCCCAGTAAACATCTGTTCCATCTTCAAAAATCACATATACATAAGAGAAGCCGTAGTCAGAAAAACCTCTGATGTCCTTAACCCTGGGGGCGCCGAGAAGGGATGAAACAATTGGGTATGTAACCTGGTCCTCAACAATCTGTGGAGGTCTATCCCACTTTGTAAATATAATAACCTGCGTGTCAGAAAGGTCAGGGATTGCATCAAGGGGAATACTCTTTATGCAATATATGCTCCATGTGACTACAAATCCTATACAGAGGAATACAATGAATTTGTTTTTTGCAGAGTATTCTATAATTTTTTCAATCATTTTAAAGTCTATTGCCCGTGTTTGTGCTCACCCGACATTCCCTTTATGGCGGATTTTAGATTGCTTTCTGAGTCAATAAGGAAATTAGCACTTGTTACAACTTCCTCACCTTCAGAAAGGCCTTCAAGAACTTCATAATATTCATCTACCCGGTGTCCTAATTTTACTTCCCTCGGTTCAATATACCCATTTCCTCTATTCACAAAAACAATTTTTCTCATCCCTGTATCAATAACAGCAGATTCGGGGACAGCAAGCTTTTTACCCAGATCAATATCTATCTCTGCATTTCCGAACATCTCCGGCTTCAGTTTGAATTCAAAATTTTTTAGTTCAATTCTCACCTTGACTGTTCTCGTCTCATTCTCAAGGGATGGATAGATGTAAGTGATTTTTCCCCGGAATACTTCTCCCGGATAATATGGAAGGGTGATTATGGCTTCCTGTCCCATTTTTATGAAGGGGAGTTCAAACTCGTAAATCTCTGCGAACACCCATATGTTTGATATGTCTGCTATTTTGTAGAGGTTTTCGCCCGCACTTATATATTTTCCTTCAAAAACATTCTTTTCAATTACAAAACCACTAAATGGAGAATAATAAACCATCCTTCTCATTGGCTTGCCAGACTCTTCAATTTCTTTTATTTGGTTCTCGCTTATATCCCACAACAAAAGCCTTGTTCTTGTGGAATTGAGTAATGAATTTGCCCTTTCTGTAATTTTTTCAAACTTGAGGGCGAGGAGATACTCCTCCTGAGCTGACACGAGTTCAGGGCTATAAATCTCAAAGAGTGGCTCTCCCTTTTTAACAAGTTTTCCGGTATAATCCACATATAGTTTCTCAATCCAGCCGCTGAATTTGGTAGTTATATATCTGATATTTGTTTCATCATAACTGAGCTTTGCTACCGTCCTTATGACCTTTTTTAGATTTCTATACTCTACCCTGCCGTAAGTTACTCCTGTTAATTGCTGTTTTTCCGGTGAGATTTTTATCGTGCCCTCCTCTGATGTTTTTTCCTCCTCAACAGGAACGAGCGTCATACCACAAATTGGACACTCACCCGGTTTGTCAGAAATATAATTGGGATGCATTGGGCAGTGATAGAGTTTTTTCTTGTGCTCTACACCTTTCTCTTTTTGAAGAATCCCTTCTGTTTCTACATTTCCATGATGCCCTCCGCCTTCACCCCTCTTTGAGCAAGAGTAAAAAACAATAGAAAGAATGAGAAAGAAAATTGCCGGGAAAATAATAAAAAATTTAGTCATGTAAGTAAAACCTCCCCGCTTACTCTGGCTCATTCGCTCTTTACCTCCGTTGCAAATTGAACACCCGTAAGGACCTCAAGCCTCGCCACCGCCTTTTCAAACTCAATAAGTTTCTGGTAGTAGGTGAGTTGATAATCAAGTAAGGTAATTAAATTTGTAACCACTGTGAGAAAGTCAACCTTACCTACAGAATAACTAACTATGGACGCTTCAAGAGCAGCAGAAGCTCGGGGAATAATTTCTTCTTTATAAAGATTCAGCAACCTTTCGGAAGCAGTGGCTGATAAATAGGCTGAGGTTATTTCAGCAAAAAGGACCTCTTTTACATTTTGAAGAGAGTATTCCGCTGAAGAAACTCGCCATTGCGCTTCTTTTACACCTGCGGTTTTACCCCAGAAATAAAGAGGTATATCTATTCCTATACTCGCAACCCAGATTCTATCCAGAGAACCTCTTTCCTCTATTCCAAAATTAAGTGAAAAATCGGGCAGGTATTGAAATTTTGAATATTTCATATTGATTTCTTCCCTTTCTTTGAAGTGTTTATACCTTTTCAATTCAGGAGAGTTTTCCTCAGCCATTTTAAAAAGTTCCTCAAGGGAAAATGAGAGAGCAGTTTTATCAAAATCAACGGGACTTCCAATGGGTGCAGAAGGTGGTCTATTTAAAATGCTGTTTATAATAGCCCTGGTAGTTCCTTCCATCTGTTTTAAAATTTCAAGCCTTTCAACCAATTTTGATATTTCAAGCTGCGCCTTCCACACATCCTGCTGAACACCTATTCCAACTTCGTAACGGGTCTGGGCGGTTTTCTCCAGTTTTTCCAGCAATTCTATGTTTTTGTTAATGGTCTCTACAGATTTTTTTATGTAGAAATAATCGTAAAAAGCCGATTTTAATTTTTCTATAACACTTAATAATGTCCCTCTGTATTCTTCTTCCATTATCTCAGCCTCTCTTTCTGCCATTCTTCCCAGCAAGGAGAGTTTTTTAGGAAAAGGAATCCTCTGCGTGAAGCTGAATTCCAGCATACTCATTTCCGCAGAGCCCACGGAATATCTTGACCCCACATTCCTGATTCCAAACATAAATGTTGGATCCGGCAATGTGCTCACCCTCGTGGGTATCCTTTTTGAAGCCTCCCATGAACCTCTTGCTGCCTTAATCTGTGGGTTCTCTTTTAATGCTTCCTGGACGAGTTCTTTTAGCGTAATCGTTTCCTCTGCCCATCCGTTAAAGGAAATAGAAACCAATAACAATCCCATCATTATACTTTTTAAATTTCGGTTCACCATCTGCATTCTTACCAATTCCTAATGTGAATGTTTTTCTTCGCCCTGTTCTTTCTTCTCCTGCCTTTCAAGAAACATCCCACATTTAGGGCACCTATCAGGCAGGTTGCTTTTTACTTCCGGATGCATGGGACATTGATAAATTACCTTATCTATCTCCTGCAAGCATTTGATGAAATTAACCAGTTTCCACCTCTCTTCTTCAGTTAAGGTATTTTTCCATGATGACATCCCTGTGCGAGGAACTCCCTCTGATATCACATGAAATATCTCCCCCTCCGTTGAGCCATGTTTCCATACATTATCAGTAAGGTCTGCTGCTGGAGGATTAAGGGATTTGCCAATAGATGTATCTCCTTTACCTGTCTTGCCATGGCAAGAAGCACATTTCTTCTCAAAAAGGATTCTCCCTTCATAAAGCGATTTTGGCGTTTTTTCCACAGGGTTTTTCATTTCCTGAAAATTTTTATGTTCGTGAACACCCTTCATATGCTCGCCATGATGCATCTCCTCTTTCATCATTTCCATGCATTCCCTTTCACCTTTTTCACAGGAATTCCTCTTTTCCTCATTATGGGAGATGAATGGGAGAAAGAGTAAAGACAGGACTACCACCATTTTAGCCGGGAGATTTAAAACCCTTTTCTTCATGACATCACCTCCTTTTTATTGTTCGTAGAGTTAAAATGAAAAATTTTTTAATGTTACCTGTCATTTTCCCCTCATTCTATGTGCAATACAATGCTTTCTGCATTCCTCAATTACCAAAGAATTTGTAAGAGAAGAAGTTATCCGGAAACCACTACAGCACACTCCATTTTTCTTAACTGTATGTTCCGGAGCGACAAAAGCAGATGAAATCAAAACTATGAACATTATGGCGGTCATAAAAAGCCTCTTGACAGGTATTTTAAACTTTAAATTCCCTGATAGCCCTATCAAACGAATAAGGCGAGAGGTTAAAAGGTTTGGATTAACATCTGCAAAAGATGGGATTGGGAACAAACTTCTATTTTTTCTGCTGACCTTGATCAGTGCGCTGGCGAGGATTAACGGATCAACTCCAGCAGATATTACTGAATCGTCAGCTGACTTCTCTATAAATTCTTCAAATTTTAATTTCAGCCATTTGAAAACCGGAATAAAAAAGAATATGTCGGTTAAAAATTTCATAATCAATATACGAAGCGGATCTCTTCTCTTTGCGTGGCATAGTTCATGAAAAAGAACTGATTTCTTCTCATCCTCATCAAGAGAATTCCAGAGGTCTTTAGAGACAAAAATTTCTGTTTTAAAAAATCCGGTGGTAAAAGCAAGATATAAACCCTTTATATCAATAATCCTAACAGGTATCCCGTGGTGTATGAACTTTCTTCCTGCGAGTAATTTTATCTTCCGCACATTTCTCAACGTTCCAATCAAATTATATGTGGCATCCAGAATTCCTGCAGAAAAAAATGCCGAAACCCCATACGCAAATACCACTTTCTCAATGAGCAAAAAGAGAGAAAATTTGTCAAAAAGGGCAGAACAGCAATCAAAAAGGTGCTTGAATATGGAGAGTATTAAATCACTGTTTGATTCTATATTTAACAGAAGTTCAACAATTAAGTATACCGCGGTGATGCCGAGGAAATACCCGAACATAAATATTTTATTTGCCATTTAACCCTGCCTTTTTCTTTTTCAAAATTTGTTCCAGCTCATCAAGGAGAGTGGGGTCTATACTTTCAAAAAAATTTATGAAGTTGGTAATTGCACCACCCGAAAATTCAAACAAACTCTTGAACACTGCTTCGGAAACCATTCTCTTAAAATCTTCTTCTGATATTGCTGGTTCGTATAGATAAACATTTGCAGGACTTCTTTCTTTTTTAATGAGTTTCTTATTCACCAGTCTATCAAGAACGGTAAGAACGGTTGTGTATGCAATTTTTTTCTTTTTGAGTTTTTGCCAGATTTCCCTGCCTGTTAATTTTTTCTTTCTGCTCCACAGAATTTCCATAACATCTCCTTCCAGTTCTCCAAGCACCCGGTGAATTCCCTTCTTTTCCGGTCTGAAGACCTTCAAAAACGGTATCTTGAACCTCATAATTATATTATATTCTACTTTATGTAGAATGTCAAGCGAATTTTTAACCCCCTGTATTCTTTTCATTATGTCTGCTCATAAAAGGCTTGAAATTCATAACGCAGTGTGTTAAAGTTTGAGTGTGAAGGTTATAAAAAAGTATAAAAATCGTAAACTCTACGATATGGACGAAAGCAGGTATATCACTTTGAACGAAATAAAGGAAATAATGAAAAGAGGGGAGGAAGTTCAGGTGATAGACGATACGACAGGAGAGGATATAACATCTGTAATTTTGACGCAGATTATACACTCGGAGGAAAAGAAGGAAAGATTTCTACCTCAGGAGGGGCTGAAATGGCTTTTAAAATATGGGGGAGATGCCCTGGGAGAGGTCATTTCTAATATCCAGAACATAAGAAAGGAGGCAGAAAATCGTATAAAGAGATTTGTCAGAAAGAGTAAGGAGTCCCCTTCCGAGGAGATAAAAAAATTTTTGGTTGAGGCTGTCAGCGAAATAGAAGAAAACCTAAATAACTTCTTCAAAAAAAACATAAACAACCTACTGCCAGTTTCCGGCGAGAACAAAAAAATTCTGAGCGAGATAGAAAAAATTAAAAAAAGGATTGAACAGATGGAGAAACGGATTTTAAACCTTGAAAGAAAAAGGGGGGCAAAAGTTTAAGGTATGGAAATTGAAAGAGGAAATGTGTTGATAGTTGACGACGAAAAAAATATATGCGTTATAATAAAAGAAACCTTTGAAGATATTGGATGGACCACTGATACCTGTGGAAGTATAAAGGAAGGGGTTGAAAAAATTAGAAGCGGCTTTTACGATGTGGTAATTACGGACCTTAAACTCCCGGATGGAAGGGGAGAGGACTTTTTAAAAATTGTCAAAGAGACAAATCCAGATATAGAGGTGATAGTTTTAACTGCCTATGGAACAGTAGAATCTGCTGTAGAGGCGATGAAGAGCGGGGCGTTTGATTACATACTTAAGGGAGGAAAAGCATGGATTGATGAATTAAAAATAACATCCATTAAAGCCCTTGAAAGGAAAAGGTTAAAAGAAGAAAACAGAAGGCTCTGGAAGGAGGTTTTTAAGGAGTTTTCCTTTGAAAACATCGTTGGGCGCTCAAAGGTTATGCTTGATATTTTTGACCTCATAAGGAGGGTGGCGGCGGTTGACACGCCTGTTCTGATTGAGGGGGAAAGTGGCACAGGAAAGGAGCTCGTTGCGCGGGCTATCCATCACAACTCTTTGAGAAGGGGGAAGCCCTTCGTGGCAATTAACTGTGCCTCAATCCCCGAAACCCTCGTTGAAAGCGAACTCTTCGGGCACATAAAGGGGGCATTTACTGGCGCTTACACATCCAAAAAGGGATTGTTTGAAGTGGGAGATGGAGGAACGGTCTTCCTTGATGAAATAGGAGACCTTCCTTTAAACACGCAGGCAAAAATTTTGAGGTTCCTCCAGGAAAAGACTTTTCAACCTGTTGGAAGCACGGAAGTAAAAAAGGTTGATGTCCGTATAATATGCGCTACAAACAAGAGTTTGAAGGAAGAAATGCTTAATGGGAGGTTCAGAGAAGACCTTTTTTACAGGATAAATGTAGTTACAATAAAACTCCCTCCGTTGAGAGAAAGAAAAGAAGATATCCCATTACTTGTCCGCCATTTCGTTGAAAAGTTTTCAAAGGAATTGAAAAAGGAAATAAAAGGAGTTTCTGATGAAGCGATGGAGATGCTAATAAACTATTCCTATCCGGGAAATGTGAGAGAACTGGAAAATATAATAATAGGAGCAATCACCCTTGAAACCTCCGACATAATTCAGGCGGATACTCTTCTTATGTTGAAGAAGAACAGGGGAGCGACAACAGAGATTACCCTTGAGCCATTAGGTGATGGCTTCAATCTTGAGAAAGTAATAGGAGATATGGAAAAGAGGTATGTGAAAATTGCCCTTGAAAAGGCAAACGGGAAGCAGACAAAGGCGGCAGAGTTCTTGGGAATTACACCGAGACAATTAAGATATCTCATAGAAAAATACGGTCTCAAATAATTTCTACCAAATGAAGATAAAAGTTGGAACCTGTGGATTTCCAGCGGCCAGGGAGAAACTCTTTTCTGAGATTGATGTTATAGAGATCCAGCAGACTTTTTATCACCCTCCTGAGATAGAAACGCTTAAAAAGTGGAGGGAACAGGCAGGGGAGAGAGTTGAATTCACATTGAAGGCATGGCAGTTGATAACTCATCTTCCTTCAAGTCCGACATATAAAAGAATAAAGGGAGAACTCAAGGAAAAAATACCGAAAATCTCCGATAAAATTGGTTTCTTCAAAAATACGAAGGAGGTTTTCAGGGCTTATGAAAAGACCCTTGAATGCTGTAAGGCATTGGGGGCAAGGGCTATTATTTTTCAGTCTCCCTCTTCTTTCAAGCCTGTTGATGAGAACATTAGAAACTTGAGAGAGTTTTTTAAAAAGGTCTTCAGACCGGAAAGGGTCCTGTTTGTGTGGGAGCCCAGGGGAAAATGGGATAAAACCGTTTTAAAAGAGCTCTGCAGGGATTGCAAAATTTTGATAGGAGGAGACCCGTTGGGAGGAGGGTATCTGATGGGAGATGTTTTTTACTTAAGGCTTCACGGAATTGGAGGATATAGATATAAATTTACAGAGGAGGATTTCAGGAATATATGCAAAATAATTGGAAATAAAAATGCCTATGTTATGTTTAACAACATGAGCATGTTTGAGGACGCAGTTAGTTTTAAAAAATTTATTAAGAAGGGAGGAAAAAATGGATGAAAAAGGATGGAAAGAAATAAAAGAAGAGGGAGTTCAAACCCTGTCAAAATACATTCAGTTCAACACAACAAATCCACCTGGAAATGAACTCCCTGCTGCTGAGTTTTTAGGAAGCATTTTAAAAAGAGAAAAAATAGATTTCCACATTGAAAAAACTGCTGAAAACAGGGCAAATCTTTATGCTGAGATATCGGGCGGAAAGGACCCGCCCATAATTCTTTTAAACCACATTGATGTCGTTGCTGCGGACCCGAAGGAATGGAGTTTTGACCCATTTTCAGGAACTGTGAAGGACTCTTATGTATGGGGAAGAGGAACAATTGATTGCAAGGGTCTTGGAATTATGGAACTTTTCGCCTTCATAAATTTAAAAAGAGAGGGAATTTTAAGAAGGAACCTTATATTCTGTGCAACTGCTGATGAAGAGATGGGGGGGAGATTTGGTGCATATATAGCAAGTGAAAAATTGTCCCATAGACTGAATGGAGCCTTTGTGTTGAACGAAGGAGGTCTTGGGATAAAAAAGATGCTTTCCGGCAAGGACCTGTTCTCTCCTGACTTCGGAGAGAAGGGACCACTATGGGTTGAACTCACTTCAAAAGGAAAAGCAGGACATGGTTCAATGCCTCATCCTGATAACGCAAATCTAAAACTGATAAATGCTGTTCAGGAGGTCCTGAAAATAAGGAAGAAGTTGAAGGTAATTCCTCAGATGTATTCAGCCATGGATTATCTTAAAAAGGAGGAGGGGTTATTTAAAATTTTCACTTTCATATTCAAAATCCTTCCGAAATCTCTTCTGAAGAGAGCTCTTTCAAAGAATTACAGGCTTTCAGCGATGTTTCATAATACATTTGCCCTTACAATTCTTAACGGAGGTTATAAAGAAAATGTTATCCCTGGAAGTTCAAGAGCAGTTATTGACATAAGGGTTCTTCCCGGAGAATCTCCAGATGAGATTATTGATGAGATAAAAAAGAGGGTGAAAAAATTTGATGTTACTGTAAACATTTTAGCCCGGGAAACGCCTTCCCTTTCGGAACCGAAGACAAAATACATGGACTCAATCAGGGAAGTGATTAAAAAGAACTACCCGGATGCGATATTTCTTCCAATGCTTGTTCCCGGTTTTACAGATTCAAGGTTCTTCAGAGCAAAAGGGGCAATAGCATACGGCTTCATTCCCTGTGCCTTTGAACAGGAAGATGTTGATAGGGTTCACGGAGTGAACGAAAGGATTTCAGAGGATTGCCTTTTTGAGGGAACAAAAAACATCTACGAAATAGTAAAGGCTCTTCAGGAATGATAGTGGGAATAGGGATTGATGTCCTGGAAATAGAAAGGGTAATTGACATGCTTCAGAGGTATGGTGAAAGGTTCAAGAAAAGGTTTTTCTCTTCCGAAGAAATGGATATAGTGAAAGATCTGCCTCAAAAAATGGCAGGAAGGATTGCAGGAAAAGAGGCTATCTATAAGGCGCTTTCTCCATCGGAAATTGGATTAAGGTGGCGGGAAATAAAAATTCTTGAAAAAAATGGAAAGCCCGTAGTTTCCCTTTCCGGAAAAACACTAAAGGTATCTAATGAAAAAGGCATCAAAGCCCTATACATCTCCATTTCTCATACATCAAATATCGCAGTTGCTGTTGCAGTGGCTGAAGGTTAAATTCATATACTTCTTCAAAAGGACTTGAAAAACAAATTTTATATGATAATACTTCAAAAAAAGGAGGTAAAAGATGAAGATAGGATATGCTAAAAAAACAGGGGTTTTATTCCTTTCAATCTTTCTTATCACCTCCTGTGCCAAAAAGAAGGAAGGTGAGAAGGCTGAAAGAAAAGAAACTGTTATAGCAGTTGTGGGTGACCACAAAATCACTGATGTTATGCTCGAAAAAAGGATGGCCGAGTTCGCTCCTGCTTTGAGGGCAAGGTATTCTTCTCCTGAAGGAAAGAAGGAATTCCTTGAAAAGCTTGTTGAAGAGAAGGTTCTCCTTTATGCAGGAAAGGTAAAGGGGTATGATAAGGACCCTGAGATTCAGGAGAGGATTGAACAATATCTATCAAACCTCTACAGGGGAAGAATTTATATGGAAGTCTCAAAGGAGATTCCATCAAAAATAGACCAGCAGAAATTAAAAGAATACTACGATTCTCACATAAACGAGTTTATGACGCCTCCTATGGTGAGACTGAGAAGGCTTGTAACCGATACAGAGGAAAAGGCAAAGAGAGCCCTTCAGGAACTAAAAAGAGGGGTTCCATTTGAGAGGGTTCTTCAGAAATACTGCACAGACAAGTCATTGGTAGAAAGGAAGGGGGATACAAATTATTTGAGAAAGGGTGGAATATATCCGCCAGAACTCAACGAACCCGCATTCGCTCTTCAGAAACCAGGTGATATAAGCGATATAATAAAAACATCAAGGGGATGGGAAATAATTCAACTAATTGACAAAAAAGAGCCTGAGCCTGAGGACTTCCTTGCTGCTATACCAAAAATTCGTCAGAAGATAATAATGGATTTGAGAAACGAAATGGTTGAAAGGACCCTTGATGAGATAAGGACAAAGGTTGGCGTTGAGATATACTGGGACAGGTTTGAGAAAATTTTTGGGGCCCCTGCACCTGCTCAGGAACAAGGACAACCTCAGCCTCAAGAATAAAAAGTAGCAAAACCTTCTTACATTTTTGAGGGGTAAGATAAAAATTTTGCTTGAAATGTGTTTTTCTTTGTATTAAATAACATCCCCCATAAGAAGGGGGGAAAAAAATTGTGGAAAAAATGTGTAAAAGATGTTTGAAAATTATTGTGATTTTTGGGATAAGTTGCCTAAAATTTAATAGTTTTTTTAATTTTCCACAGGTGTGGAAAAAAGGGGTGAAAAATGGAGAATTTTGAAGAAAGGATTCAAAGGGTTATGGAAAAAATAAGGGAAGAAATAGGTAAAAATGCTTTCTCTACATGGTTTGAGAAAATCTCCATAAAACAAAATGGAGAAAACTCCCTCGCAGTTTATGTTCCAAACAAGTTCTTCGGCGATTGGTTTTCAAAAAACTACCTCCCCATTCTTCTTAAAGCTTTAAGAGACGAAATTTCGGTTTCACCCGATGTAAAAATTTTGGTAGAGGAAAGCCTTGATGATGGAACTGAACCGGAAGAAATTCCATTGAAAAAGAAACAGGGTATTTGTTTTAACCTCATCCCGAAATACACTTTTGAGAACTTTGTAGTTGGAAAGAGCAATGAGTTTCCATACTCTGCTAGTTTCGCTGTAGCCAATGAGCCAGGAAAAATTTACAACCCACTCTATATCTACGGAGGAGTTGGACTTGGCAAAACCCATCTTTTAAATGCAATTGGTCACAGGACGAGAAAAATCCATCCCGACCTCAATATCATTTATATTTCAGCAGAATCCTTCATGAATGAATTTCTAAAGGCTATCCGTATGAATACGATGGAACAATTCAGAAAAAGGTATAGACAGACATTTGACCTCCTGCTCATTGATGATGTTCAGTTTCTATCGGGAAATAAAGAAAGCACTCAGGAAGAATTCTTCCACACATTCAACGCCCTTTTCAATCTAAACAAGCAGATTGTCCTTACGAGCGACAGGGCACCAAAGGATATTGAACAGCTTCAGGAGAGGTTGAGGTCAAGATTTGAAATGGGACTGGTCGTTGAAATAAACCCGCCTGAACTTGAAACAAAGGTCGCCATTCTAAAGAAAAAAGCAGAACTTTATTCAATCTCATTACCAAATGAAATATCCTTTTACATCGCAGAGAGGATTCATTCAAATGTAAGGGAACTGGAGGGAGCTCTTTTAAGAATAAAAGCAATATCTGCTTTAAAAAACAGCCCCATAACCCTTGACCTCGTGAAAGAGGCTTTACACGGATTTATAGAAGAAAGGGGAGCAAAGGTCAGCCCCGAAAAGGTGCTAAAAGAGGTCTCTGAAGCCTTTAAAGTCAAATTGTCTGACTTAAGGTCAAGAAGAAGGTTTAAACAGATTGCCCTTCCAAGGCAGGTTGCAATGTTTATAATGAGAACTTATCTTGGCATGTCTTTCCCGGAAATCGGACTGTTCTTTGGAGGAAAAGACCATACAACGGTTATTCATTCTGTTAAAAAAATAGAAAAAGAAATAACAAAAGACATATACCTGCAGGAGATTGTGGAAAACCTGAAGAAAAAGTTGTTGATTGAAATGTAGATAAAAAACATGGTTATTTATCCACAATTTTTCAACTTACTTTTTCATATAAAAAAAGATGTATTTATTTGCTTGAAAAATGTTTTCCACTTTATTAGAATTACTATTACTAATAAGGTTTTAATATGGAATGTATAATAAAAAAAGAAGAACTGTTGAGAGCACTTAGTATCGTCCAATCTGTTGTTGAGAAAAAAACTACACTTCCTATTCTTTCATTTGCTTTGGTTTCAATAGGAGATGAGATCCTTGAAATAAAAGCAACCAATCTTGATGTTGGGATAAAAACAAAAGTTCCATGCAAAACAGTTACAAAAGGTGAGGTAGCAGTTCTTGGAAAGAAACTATATGAATGTTCAAAAGAAATTCCTGACAGTGATATATATATAAAATTAATTGATGGTTCAAGGGTAGAAATCAGAGGTGGAAGGTCAAGGTTTAAAATACTTTCCGCGGACCCACGAGATTTTCCAGAATTTCCATCTATGGAAGGCGATTTTCTTTTTGAGATTTCTTCAGAAGGGTTGTTGAAACTTATTGACAAAACATTTTTTGCTGCATCTATAGAAGAAAGCAGGTATTTTTTGAATGGAATCTTTGTAGAGAAGGGTGAAAGGGATAAAGATATAAGATTCGTTGCTACAGATGGACACAGGTTAGCTTTTTATGACCATCCTTCCGAGAAAATTGATAAAGAAAAAATGAAGAACGGGATTATTATTTCCAGAAAGGGGATTCTTGAGATCAAAAATCTGGTATCTGAAAGGGAAGACAATGTTGTTTTTATGACCAGTGAGAACAATATAGTTGCAAAAAATAAAGATGACACAATTTATATAAGAATGATAGAGGGGGAGTTTCCAAAATATAAGGATGTGATTCCAAAAGAGTTTACAAGAAATGTTTATGTTGATAAAAATGAGTTTCTTTCTTCTATTAAAAGAATTTCGCTTGTTGGTTCAAGCGGACTCGGAAAGGCTATTCCATTAAGAATGTTTATATCTGCTGACAGAATCCTTTTAAGCGCTGAAAATCCAGAGGTTGGTGAAGTGGACGAAGAAATAGACGCAAGGCTCGAGGGGCAGGAGATAGAGATAGGATTTAACGGAAAATACCTTGCAGACGCACTTTCAGCATTTGATACAGATGATGTTATAATGAGCATTACAAGCGAATCAGGACCCGCACTTATTAAGTCTATAACAGGAGATGATACAACCTGTGTAATAATGCCTATGAAGTTGTGAGGTCTAATGTATCACTGTAATAAACTCTTAAATACTTCTATAGAAGGTTCTCTTCCTAATTCTTTCAATGGTATTTCAATTTATTATAATTTTTCCACATGATCTCTCACAAATTTTTCAAACTGATTTACTTTATCTATTATTATTTTGCCCGGGTTATTTCTTTTCCCTGGCCTGAAAGCAAAGAAACCATCAATGTATGCTTCCCAAACTTTTTTCATTTTTTGAAAATCATCTGTTAATTCTATAACCTCACAAACAACGATGAAAAGTGAATACGGAAGAATCCTTTTAAACATTTCGGATTCTGTAACAATATCTCTGAACATATCAAGAGAAACGTAATACTTACATTCAATAATAACATTGGGGACAAAAAAATCCTTATCCTCAATTCCGGGTGAAACGTCATTTTTAATGGTAAATTTTCTCCACTCACAGATAATTTCCCGTCGGAATTGATACCAATCCACGATATTATCTCATTACGCGAGAATTTATTAACTTCTAAACTTTCCTTTGAAGAACAAATATTAAGACACAACAAATAGACGAATTCTTCCACCCTATGACCAATAAAAGTTGCTAATTTTCTTTCACTACCAATAGCATTTCGTATGTCAGATAAATGCTCATCAAAAAATTCGTTATACTCTACATACTTCTGCTTAATTGTTGCAACATCTTTAGCTAAAGCCCATTCATCATATTTATTTTTTAATTCTAAAAGTATTTTACACTTATTTTTTTCTATAAATCTATCTAACAGATGTCCATGGACCCTTAAAACTTTCATATTAAGTTTATTCATAAATTAAGTATAAATTCTGTTTCATTAATATTTAAGTTGAAAATTTTACATACCAATTTATCTAATGTAAATTTTATTTCTTTTAAATTATCATCCTGCCAGGTTGGATGTTCTATATTTATTTTTCTAACCATTTCTTTTATTTCATCATGTGCCGCCTTATGGATGATAAAAGGCAACGCGTTAAGATAACTAACCAAAAAATGGAGATACCCGCCATTAACATGCCCCCCCTTAAAAAGAATAGAGTAATAGTAATTCATCAACTTTGAATTTAGAATGGCGGCAATATATTCTAAACTGATATTTTCATTTTTTGCCTTTCGAGTAAGTAATCCTGAAAAATAAACATCTTTCAAAATCCATTTACCGTTGTAATCTATTGCAACGGATAATCGTTCTGCATTTTGGCGGATGATTAATTTAGGGGTTTCAAAAATTTCTATCGGAGGCAATGGATTGTTCATTCGTTTGGCCTTATCAACATCATAATCAATCCATAGGCCAGACCAATTTATCTTGTACTGTTCTACTTCCGCATCTCTTGAATATATATTAGCACCTAATATTGGTTTGGGATTGTTACCAATCGGTTCATGAAAGATAAATTCATTTATAATCCCTTTTTTATGGAATGAAACAGTCCATTTTATATCCAGATATTCCCGTAAAAAAGTATTGATAGAAGAAAGTTTTTTATAAATATTCATCCCTATTTTATCGGGAGGAAGAGTAAACAATATAAAATCATCTGTTTTTTTAAAGTCGTTTTGAGAAACAAGGGATGGCTGAAGGTTATCTATATCTCGTAGCCTCTCGCTATTATCAATCTCAAGAGTATTTACTGCACCGTGGTGATCCTTTATATTTTTAATAAATAGCAAAATAGGATATACAGAGATATTCTTAAATATGGGCAAATTAGAAATATCTGTTATTTCCTCAATTTTATAGTGATTCAGAATATATTTTCTTAATAACTTTGCAGATTTTAACACTAGAAACTTATTGGGAATAATGAAACCAAAACTTCCACCTTCAGATAGCAATTCAAGTGCCATTTTAATAAAGCAGAAATAAAGGTCAAAGGCGCCCTTGGCAACATCTGGAAAATTATTACGACACATTAATTTTACTTCTTTGGGCATCTTCTTTGCTTCTAAATAAGGTGGATTGCCTACGACATAATCAAAGCCATTTATAAATATTCCTTCTCTGCGTTTCAAATCCCTTATTATTGTTTCATCATTGTTATCATTTTTATTGAGCGAGTTGGTAAGATATAGATTAAATTTTTTGGGGATATAACTTGTATTGATTTTTTTAATTTCATTAAGTAACCCGAAGGTCGAAATCAACAAGTTGAGTTCAGCTAGACGTAAAGAGAATGAATTGATATCCAACCCCCATATGTTTTTCTGTACAGTCTCAAAAATAAACTGTTCGTCAGCATATTTTGACTTTAAGTTAGCAATTAAAATTTTAGCTGCTTTTATTAAAAAAATACCTGTCCCGCATGCTATATCTATCAATTTTTTATTTTCAATATCCGAGTCAGTTGCATATCCTGTTTTTGTCAAAATATATTCTACAACTTCATCAGGAGTATAAACCTGTCCTAATAGAATCCTTTCTTCTTTACTGATAAAGTTCTCATATAATCTTCCGATAATATCTATATCTATACCTTCAAAATCATATTTGTTTAGAACGTGCAATAGTTCACCGTTTAGATACTGTGGAGGAATATATTCGGAATATAAATCATCCCTTTCTAACTTATAATATGTCTTTGCAAGGAGATCATAGAATTCATTAAGAGATTCGTACAAATCTCCTTTGAGGCTAATCTTCAGAAAACCGTTATCTTTACAATACTTGAGTAAAATTGCTTTCCCAAAGTATAGTATCGCAGATTCGACTATAAATTTATTTTCATCACTTATATTGTTAGCTCTTAAGAAGATTGTTGTATTTGGGGAACGTTTTGAATTATCAATAAATAATCTCAATAAATCATGTAAATCTTTATGTAAATACATTAAAGAATTATTATCACTAATTTTTATCTTCTTCTGGAATAACGGCAACACCATTTCCTGCCCATTGATCAGATCTGAAGGGGTCTTGCTATTATAAATCATTTTCTCATGCCTTTTCCTATATGGGGCATTTTTGAGTCTGTTAATCATAATTTATAATTTTACCAAGTATTTCCTATTAAACCCACTTTCAATTTTAGTTAGAAACATTGCAGGATGTCCGTATTTTTTCATATTGTATTCAGGTTGAATGTCCCATTTTGCATACACCCATTTTTTAAACTCATCAGCAGTTATATCGACATTTTTCCAATTGCCTCCATGTCTTAAGTCGCCCTTGCAAAAAATTTCAAGGAATTCCCATGTATATTTTAAATAAGGATTGCTTGGACTTTTCCAGCTTCCCCAAGCAGTATATTTACAATTATAATTATGTTTATCCCATAAAATTTCACCTTTCCATATTAGTTTATTTTCCATGAAAAAATTAGAAATTATATGGTGAACAGGAACATAATCTGAAAATAAAGGCTGCACATCTACTACAATCCTCCCCCCGTATTTAAGAACTCTTATACATTCTTTGAAAATTGCGAATAGTTTATTAAAGTATTCATTCCAGTTTACTCCATCTTTATGGGTTATATAATCCAGACCAAAATTATACGGTGGTGATGTAAAAATTAAATCAATGCAATTATCAGGAAATTTTTTTAAAACTTCCTCACTATCACCTGCAATTATTTTGTTTAAAAATTCCTCAGGAAGTTTGTTATTATGTTTAGAAAAAACATGGTCTCTTGCGTAATAATACATCCCCCGTGCCTTTTCTTTTTCCTCCCTATTTTTTACCTTTCTTTCTTTATTATACCCCACATATAACCTTTTTCTGCCCTTTAAACCATAACTTTTAATTTTTTCAATACTGTGAAAAATTAAATTTAATAAATTAGAAGTGTTTTTATCGGATTTTTGGATTAATGCATGAATGCTGTTTTTAAAATGGAGAAAATCCAGTTCTCGTAAATAAATTATGATTTCGTTATTATTAACCTCAAAATAAATGTCTTCTTCAGGGAATAAATAAAACAATTCCTGCAGAACCGTTTCATACTTTTTTGCTTCTTTTATTTCAATTTTTATGGGGCGGTAGTTTTCCATCTTTTGGTATAAATAATACCACTTTTTTAAAATTAAGCAAGAATAAAGAAATTTTCTTGACAGGTAATTAAAAAATTGTAAACTGAAAATATGTCAACCAGAAATGAATTTTTGTTAACAATTCAAGAGGAGTTAGAAAAGGTAAAAGAAGATGGTCTTTACAGGGAGATAGTTGACTTAAAAGAAGGTTTTGTAAATCTCTCATCCAATGATTATCTCGGACTTTCAAACCATCCCGAGATTTTATCCTCTTTCATTGAGGGGGCAAAAAAATACGGTATAAGTTCATGTTCTTCAAGGCTTGTCTCTGGTGGAAGGGATGTTCACAGGGAAACAGAGGAGAAGATAGCATCCTGGAAGGGAAAGGAAGGGGCTATACTCTTTCAGTCAGGATACCATGCAAACACAGGTTTTATTTCAGCACTTTCTCCGGATGAGATATTCTCCGACAGACTCAATCACGCATCAATAATTGACGGCTGCAGGCTTTCAAAGGCTATATTGAGCATATACGAGCACTGTGACCCCGATTCCCTTGAAGGACTTCTAAAAAAATCAAAATCAAGGAAGAAGCTGATAGTAACAGAAAGTGTATTCAGCATGGACGGTGATATGGCACCGTTGAAGGAGATAGTTTTTCTAAAGGAAAAGTATGGAGCCCTTCTTATGGTTGATGAGGCTCATGCAACAGGGGTTTTCGGAAGAAATGGAAGCGGGCTGTGCGAGGATATGGGTATACAGGATGGAGTGGATGTATCAATGGGGACTTTTTCAAAGGGAGCAGGGTGTTTCGGAGCATACATTGCGGGTGATAAAGTTATAATAGACCTTATAGTGAACAGGGCAAGGAGTTTCATATTCAGCACTGCAATTCCTCCGCCAATAGTTTGTGCCATATCAAAATCCATAGAGATTATGAAAAGGGAGAGGTGGAGGGCTGAAAGGGTGCTGGGTTACGGGGAAAGGATAAGAAAAAGGATGAAGGAAATAGGGATTGATACAGGGATGAGCAGGACGCAGATAGTTCCCCTTATAATAGGTGATGAAAGGGAGACGATGGAAATGGCGTCATCTCTTATGAAAATGGGATTTTTTGTGAGGGGGATAAGGTATCCATCCGTTCCAAGGGGATTGGCGAGGATAAGGATATCTCCATCAGCCTCACACAGTGAAAATGAGATTGAGTTTTTCTTATCAAGGTTTGAGGAGGTATGGAATGAATCTGGAAGAAAAGGATAGGAAATTTATATGGCATCCGTTCACCCAGTTCCTTGAGTGGGAAAGGGATAAGATGGTGATAATTGAAAGGGGGGATGGAATATATTTGTGGGATGTGGATGGAAACAAATACATAGATGGAGTATCCTCCCTGTGGGTTAACCTTCACGGCCACAGAAATCCCTATCTTGACAGAGCAGTCATAAATCAGTTGAAAAAAATATCTCATTCAACATTTCTTGGACTGAGCCACAGACCGGCAATAGAACTTGCAGAACTCCTTATAAAAATTTCACCTGGATTGAACCGCGTTTTTTATTCTGACAATGGGTCAACCGCAGTTGAGGTTGGTTTAAAAGTTGCATATCAGTTTTTCAGGAATCAGGGGGTTAAAAAAAGGGATACATTTTTGTGCCTCAAAAACGGTTACCACGGAGATACGATAGGTGCGGTGAGTGTGGGGGGGATAGAGCTGTTTCACGGAGTTTATAAAAAACTATGTTTCAAAACATTAAAAGCCCCTTCCCCGTATTGTTACCGATGTGAATTTGGGCTTCATTACCCTCAATGTGGGCTTTTATGTGCTGAGGAGCTTGAGAAAATGGTTAAAAGGAACAGGGACAGGCTCTGCGGAATAATTATAGAGCCGAAAGTTCAGGCAGCAGGGGGTATAATCGTGATGCCAGAAGGGTATCTAAAAGCAGTTGAGGAAACCGCGAGAAAAAATGATGTCCTTTTGATAGTTGATGAGGTAGCAACGGGATTTGGAAGGACAGGAAGGATTTTTGCCTGTGAGCACGAAGACATCAAGCCGGACATAATGGCTTTATCAAAGAGCATAACAGGTGGCTACCTTCCACTGGCAGTAACCCTTTTTAAAGAGGAGATATTTTCAGCATTCAAGGGAAAACACAGTGAGAAAAAGACATTCTATCATGGGCATACATATACTGCCAATCCCCTTGCCTGTGCGGTATCAATTGAAAACATAAAACTTCTTTTAAGGAAATTTGATTCCTGCAAAAAGAAGATAAAATTCATTGAGAATGAGATGGATAGATTTAAAGACCTTCCACTTGTCGGTGATGTGAGGGGATGCGGTTTCATGTGGGGAATAGAGCTCGTCAAGGATAAAAGGAAAAAGACCCAGTTTCATATAGACGAAAGGACAGGGCACAGGGTATGTATGGAGATGAGAAAGAGGGG
>Ga0078972_1001541_pt1 | contig 85332 bp, 93 predicted proteins | sample YelNatPaOPGAMG01_FD_67568 | JGI IMG/M metagenome (GOLD analysis project Ga0078972, IMG submission 67568) | Hot spring thermophilic microbial communities from Obsidian Pool, Yellowstone National Park, USA - OP-RAMG-01 (SPADES assembly) (version 2) | ecosystem: Environmental > Aquatic > Thermal...
TTATCCACATTCTTAAAGAAAAGCTTGCCTGAAAGCTTAAGCTTAGCTTTGTCTAGATTCGTTATTTTAAAATCAAATGCCTTTAGGCCTTTTTCATCAACTTTGGAGAGTATGTCCTGAAGCGTATACCATACTAAGTCTTCTTTTGTTCTTGCAGATTCCTTTATAATTATACTTCCAACTTTGCTATTTTCTCTGCTTATTCTTTTTGTGTCTAACATTATGTTGAGCAGAGCACGCACTGCGTTTTCAAAAGCTTCTTTAAATGTGTTGCCATATGAAACAAACCTTATATCTGCGGTATGTGGAAGATACCTAAACTTTATTTTTGGCATTTGATCATCTCATACTTTTATGCTAAAGCTTCCAGAAGGTATATGCTGAAGTATATAGTCAATATCATCAAACTCTAGAAGCTTTGCAAGTTTTTTTGCTGTGTCTGATTTCTTTGTATTTCCTGGTCTGAGCTCAACAGCCTTTTCTGGTTTTATCTTATCATAGGTTAGGCTAGGTACTATTTCAAACTTTTTTGAATCATCTTTTATCTCTGTAAAGGCATAAAGTATGAGGGGCATCGCCTTAAACCACTCCCTCTCGCCACTCATCGCAAAGCTTCCTGTAGCCAAGTAGCCTTTATTTGTTGATTTGCTAACCTGCTCTCTCTTCAATGAATAAACATCAGCATAAGTCATACCAGAGCTCCATGCCCTTGAGAATGATGCAGCAAATTGTGCCACCTCCTCTTTTATCTCCCTGCTTGCCTCTATACCGTTCTTTAGCACAACTACAGATGCACCAAATATGTCAGCGTGGAAGAAGAGATCTTTTTCATCGAAGTACTTCGAATTTATTAGCTCATTTTGCATCGCATCCCTTCCGCCTATCGCTAGCATCTTGTTGCTTGTAAAGAACCAGTAAAACTTCTCAAACCACTCCTTCTTGCTTATCTTTAATATCTTCCTTTCTTTTCTTTCCCCGCCTTCGCTCTTTAGCTTGTTTTCAAGCTCTTTTATAGCCTGCTCCGCTCCAGCCTTTTTCTTCCTCGCCTGCTTCGAAGCTTCAAAGTACTCGCTTGCATTCTCCTGTGCGCTCTTTGTAAAATCAAGCTCAAACTCTTCCTGCATAGACTCAAAGCCTTAGATTATTAAACTAACAATAAGTGAGATAATATAGCCCAATATTCCTATAGCTAGAGTGCCATATAAAACTATCTTGGCTGTTTTTTTGAAATCGCTCATGCTAGGTTTGTAGCTTATGCTTATTACATGCCTTGAATTTTCATAAAAATTCTTAAGCCTACTCAGCATTGATGGCTTGCTAGCCTGATATTCCATAAAATCTATTATTATTGCCCTATATTTATTTTTATACTTTACTTACCCTTCCTTTCCTCCTTGCTATCAAAGATCTCGTCTAAGTCGATCTCCTCCTCTTGTTCAGCTATCCTTTTCTTTATTCCCACTTCAGAATAATCTGCAAACTCCACACCGCCTAGAACAACCATTACCTTTATCGCACTTTTTTGCATCGTTGGTTCTATCCTCGCACCCCACTTGAGCATTGCTTCATCACTTATCCTGCTCGCAACCTCTTGGAATATTGTCTCTGCTTCTCTCAAGGTAAGGTCTTCTCCACCTATAATATTTACAAGGGCCCTCTTTGCTGTTGAAAGATCTACATCGAGTAGCGGGCTTCTCAGTGTATTCTCTATTGCTATTATTGCCCTGTCCTTCGATTGGGCTGCTGAGGCTTCACCAACGCCTATAACAGCATAGCCTGAATCCTTAAGAACGCTCCTTAGATCAGCAAAATCAAGGTTTACCATTCCAGGCTTTGTAACCATTTCTACAATTCCTTTTGTAGCATTAGCAAGAATTTCATCACTTACCCTAAAAGCCATATTTAATGGCAAATCAGGAGCGACTGTAAGAAGCTTGTCATTTGGTATTACTATTGTTGTGTCTGTAACCTTTTTAAGTTTTGAAAGACCCTCTAGCGCATTTCTCATCCTGAGCCTGCCCTCGCTAGAAAAAGGCAAAGTTACTATTGCAACGCTCAGTGCACCCATTTCCTTTACCTCATGAGCAATTATAGGAGCGGCACCAGTGCCTGTTCCTCCACCAAGACCGCAGGTTATAAAGACAAGCTGGCCGTCGCTCAAAACATGCCTTATTTCATCTTTACTTTCTTGCGCTGCCTCTTCGCCAAGCTTTGGATCGCTTCCTGCACCGAGCCCTCTTGTTGTCTTCTTTCCAAGCAAAATTTTTCTTGTTGCTTTGGTTCTTGCAAGGTGAGGTGCATCTGTATTAGCAGCAACAAGGGTTGCACCCTCTATATTTAGTTCAGCCATCCTTGTTATGGTGTTAGAGCCACTTCCTCCTGCACCGACAACGTATATCTTTGGCCTAGCTGATTCAATAAATTTAAGAAGCTCCTCATCATCAGGGGAAACATTGGTAAGATCCATACTAGTCGCCTTTATAATATTACTTATACAAAAAGAGATATAAAGCTAATTCCTAGCCAGTGGACTGCCCTACCCTTATGGATGGGGTTTCTATATGAGCCACACCCGCTGCATTCGTAAAAGGAATGATATTTATTATTTTATTCAATAATCTTATAAGTGGTTTTTATGGAAAAGAAAGATTTGCTAAGGGAAAGTGTAAAGGATATTAGACTTAAAAAAGATATGAAAGTTAAGGAGCTTGTAGATAGTATGGATCATATAGGAGGCTTCTCCGCACAGCATATGGTAAATGGTATAAGAATACTAAAAGATATGATAAATGACAAAGATTCGTTTAACTTCCTTTCGTTTCCTGCAGATATAATTGCTACTGGTTTAAGGGGCATGATCGCTGATGCGGTTAAGTATTTTGACGCTATAGTTACTACCGGCGGTACTCTTGACCACGACCTTGCAAAGGCTTATGGCGGTAAATATAGCCTAGGCAGCTTTGATGTAGATGATGCCTGGCTTCACAAGCTAAATATATACAGGCTTGGAAATATATTCATAGAAAGAGACCAGTATGGGCTTGCTGTTGAGAACTACTTTACAGAGATAATGAATGATATCTACAATTCAAAGGATTATAAGGAAGAATATAGTGCTAGCGAGCTTATCTATGAATTTGGAAAGAGGATAAAGGATGAGCACTCCATAATAAGGCAGGCATATCTCAATAATGTAAAGATTTATTGCCCTGGTATATTGGATGGCGCATTTGGTACACAGCTAACACTCTTTGCTCAGGACCACAAGTTTAAGCTTAACCTAATAAAAGACGAGCTTGAGCTAAGTAATATATCATTTGACAATAAGACAACAGGAGCACTTATGATAGGCGGTGGCATAAGCAAACACCACGTAATATGGTGGAACCAATTTAAGGGCGGGCTTGATTATGCAGTTTATATAACAACAGCAACACAATATGATGGCAGTCTTTCTGGTGCAAGGCTCACAGAAGCAGTTTCTTGGGGCAAGGTGAAGGAAAGGGCAAAGTATGTAACCATAGATGGCGATGCAACAATAATACTGCCTATTATGTTCTCTTACCTTAACCTCTTTTAGCCAAAGAACCTTAAAATTAGGTTTAATTTTTATTTTTATTCTTATATTTAAATAATTTGTTTGCTAAGAAGCATTTTATCTAGTGGTTAAGTGGATGAAAGGCCAAATATAATTTTTATAATTCTTGATACCCTCCGCGCAGATATGCTAAGTGCATATGGGGGCAGAGTTAGGCTAAGCAATATAGACAGGTGGGCAAGAGAAGGAGTATTTTATGAGCATGCTATTGCTCCTGGCACATATACAGTGCCAACCCATGTATCGCTCTTTCTAAACAAGAGAGTAAGAGATATAAAAACACTTACAAAAGATCCGTTAAAGTATAGTGATGAAAACACAGACCCATTTCTAAAAAGATCGGTCTACATAAAGGAAAATGAGCTTACGCTTGCAAAACATCTTTCAATCCTAGGCTATAGCACCGCGCTCTTCTCAAACAATCCGTTCCTCTCAAGAAGCACTGGGCTTGGTGCAGGCTTTGAGCATGTAGAAAACCTTTGGTTTAGAGATAAGATAGATAAAAATAGACCTTCTGTAAAATTTGCATTGAAAATAGTAGAAAATAAAAAGGCAAAAAGAGGATTTGTTGACCTTGCATATTTGATTTCGAAGCTTATTCCAAAAGAAAAAATTGATGATATATATCTTAACCTAAGGGTAAAGCTTAACAAGCACTTTGCAAAGGAGTATGGTTTCTACGAACTTGACAAAGGAATAAGCAAGACAATAAAAAGTGTAGAAAGCTACAGCGAAAAAAGTGATAATAGACCAAAGTTCCTCTTTGTAAATCTCATGGAAGCGCATGAAGGCTATCCAACAAACCTTATAGTAAAGGATTATGTGGAACAGGATAAGTGGCTTTACCTTAGCAATATAATAGACCACAGCGACGGTTCTATAGAAATCATAAAGAAGGCTTATGAAGCAAGAATAAAATATATGGATTCGAAGCTGGGCAAACTTGTTGAGATGCTTAAAAAGAAAGGCTTGCTAGAGAATGCTGTTATTGTATTTGCAAGCGATCACGGACAGGCATTCATGGAACATGGAATCATGTACCATAATATGTTCCCATACGAAGAGGTTTCTAAGGTACCACTTATAACACTTAGGTTTAAAAATGGAAAAATTTTAAGGTACAGGGAAAGAGTAGAAAATAGTGTAAGTCTTACGCAGCTACACAATTCGATACTTGAGATTGCATACGGCAAGTCAGACTTTATAAATGGCTCGTTAAGGCAAGACTCTTTTGTCTTTTCAGATCATGTTGGTATAACCGAAGTATGGGATAAATGCCTTCTAGAAAAACTAAAAAACAGGTCATCATATGCAAGTATGATATATAAGACAAAGAGATACCATAATATACCTGCAACAGCAATATATTACAAAAATTATAAGCTTATACACTTCTTTGGAAATGGGCCAAAAGATATGCTTTTCGACTTATCTGAAGGTGAAGAAAACAATATTATTGAGAAAGAGAGGGGGCTAGCACATCTTATGCTAAGCAAGTCAAATGCATAAATTAGATCTTTGAAGCCTTGAACAGGTCATATATTGTAACTATCCCAACAGCCTTATCTTTCCTCTTCACTATCGCAGCACCCCAGCTTTCAAGAACTGACTTTATCATCCCTACTTTTGCATTCTCATCGACCTCAGGTAATGGCAACCCCATCACTTCCTTAACCTTTATGTTTGCTTTTGTGGGATTGCTAGCAAAACCGATAAGGTCCTTTTGGTAAACCGTACCTAGAACTTTCCCGTTTTCCATTACAGGTATTTGTGAATAATCATTCTCCTTCATTATCATTATTGCTTTTTTAATGCTATCAGTTGGCTTAACAAAGATAAGCCGATCATGCATAAGGTCTTTAACCTCGACCTGATCAATTGTCTGTTCACCAGAACTAATTCTATTCAGTGCATTAACTATACTATAAACCATTGAATAGCTAGGGTTAAGCTTTCTACACTCTTTCTCAAGCCGCGCTATTGTGCTTTGACTTACATTAGCTTCTTTTGCAAGCCTAGCCTGGCTTATGCCAAGCATCATCCTAACTGACCTTATCTTCGAAGAAATAGTATCAATATCATCTAAGCTAATAATTACCATTAATAATAATTAGTAAACTAATAATTATAAATATTTTTGCTTATAATTTAGTTTTAGTGAATTCTATGAGGCAGATATCCGTTGAAGAGGTTAGTGGAGATACTATAGAAAACAAAGACGTTGAATTTGTAGAAAGAAAGGGGATAGGACATCCAGACTCTCTTATTGATGGAATAGTAGATAGAGTAAGTGTTGAGCTCAGCAAGGAGTACATGAAAGAAGCGGGCATTATCCTTCACCATAACGTGGACAAAGGGCTTATAATAGGTGGCTCATCTAATGTAACCTTTGGGCATGGCGAGATAACAAAAAAGATAGAAGTAATTGTTACAGGAAGAGCAACAGAATATTTTAACGGTAAGAGGATAAATGTAAATGATATAGCGAAGGAGACTGCTGCAAAATACTTGAAGGAGCATACACGATTCCTCGATGTGGAAAATGAAGTTGCAATAGACTCTAAGATTGTAAGAGGCAGCGTAGATTTGACAGGCTTGTTCATGCGTGGAAATGGCATGCCACTTGCCAATGATACCTCTTTTGGCGTAGGATTCGCCCCATTCAGCGAAACCGAAAGGCTAGTATTAGAAACTGAAAAATACCTAAACAGTAAGGATTACAAGCAGAAGATGCCAGCTGTTGGAGAAGACATAAAGGTGATGGGGCTCCGATATAAAAATAAGATCTCGCTAACAGTTGCGATTGCATTTATAGCTGAGAAGGTAAGCAACCTTGATGAATACTTGAAATATAAAGATGAAGTATCTAGAGACATTATTCAATTTGCGAAGAAGATAACCGATAAGGAGGTAAGTGTAAGAATAAACACGGGTGATTCACCAGAGAGGAAAGAAGTATATATAACAAAGTCTGGCCTAAGCTGCGAATCAGGTGATGACGGACAAGTTGGCAGAGGCAACAGGGTTAATGGACTTATAACGCCATTTAGGCACATGAGTCTTGAAGCCGCTGCAGGAAAGAACCCTGTAAACCATGTGGGCAAGATCTACAATATAATGGCAACAGAGATTGCAAAAGATATTGTGAAGAACTATCCACAGGTAAGAGAATGCAATGTTGCAATACTTTCGGAGATAGGACGCCGCATAGATGAGCCATCACACACAAGTATAAGTGTAATTGTTGAAAACAAATCCGAATTTGAGAACATAAAAAGCAAGGTGCATTATATTGCAGACTCATGGCTTGAGAGAATAGGTGAGGTAACATCTGATATTTCGCTTGGCAAGTATAGTGTATTCTAGTGACATCCTCCACACGACTAAAAGTCGTGGGCTTCCCCTGCAACGAAAGGTTGCAGAGTATGTTCCTGGTTCATCGACGCAACTTGCGACGCTCTTTGCATCGTAGAGGCCACATCTCCCAAGGCGTTACTTCCCCCTTGTCCAGGGGTAGCTCTTTTGAGCATCTCCATTCGCTTCTTTATTACCAGCGCAGAATTTATATCTCTATCTATAGTTAGCCCGCAGACATTGCAGTGATACACACGTTCTGACAAGCTTAATCTTTCATCGCCTGTCTTTACGTGCCCACATCTGCTGCATTCCTGCGTTGTATCTTTTGCATCTACCACAAACACCCTCAAACCAGCACTTTCAGCCTTGTATGAGAGCATTTGCATGAACTTGCGCCACGAAGCAGCATATATTGCTTGTGCAAGATTGCTATTCTTTACCATATTGTTTATATTCAGTTCTTCAAGTGCAAAGGAAGTGTAGCCAGATTTTACCAACTTGCTCGACAGCTTTTGTGCAAAATCATTTGATTGGTTTGCAACGTGCTCCCATTTCCTCTGCAGCTTTTGCTTTGCCTTCTCTCTCCTCTTTGACCCTTTGTTGCGCCTTGCAACTATTCTTTGCCATCTTGCAATGTGCTTTGCACTCTTCTTTGCGAAATTAGGCTTCTCTATCTTTGTGCCGTCTGACAATGCAACAAAAGAGTTCAGCCCCATGTCTATGCCGACAGGATTTGTATCTGCAACTTCTGGAACTTGCACCTCTTTTACTGTTGTAAATATCGCATAATACTCGCCTGCCTTCTTCTTTATGGTAAGGGTTTTTATTTTGCCTTCTATAGGCCTGTGTAATTCTATCTTCATCCTGCCAATGCCCGATACTCTAAGCATATACACCTTTCTCTCCTTCTCTATTGAGAAAGAACCGTTGTCCTGTGGATATGTTATCGATTTGTATCTATCAATTGATTTGAAGCGAGGAAAGCCTGCCTTTACCTTCTTCCCAGTCTTCTTTTCCTCGCATCTGCGGAAGAAGTTTCGAAACGCCTTCAGCAATCTTATGAATACATCCTGCCTTGTTTGAGAATAGAGCTTCAGGAAATCTTTATTTTCGTTTATCGCTTCCTTCATGTATTTGTTTAAAGTAGACTTGCTCATATTTGTAATTTTATTCTTCCCATATTCTGATTTGACTTTTTCAAGTATTGTATTGTAAAGTCGTTGGGCGAGTAGTAATCTTTCGTTTATCTCTCTCTGCCTTTTTGTATCGGGATAGAGCCTGAAAACATATGCCCTTTTCAACTCCATATTTGTATACCTCAATTCATATTTATATACTTTTCTACAATTCGCTCTCATCCCATTGATCGAAATCTTGGGTTTTACCGCTCACGTTTTATAAAAGAATTTACCTTCAATGAAAATCGTGCGTTAAAAAGAAAAATATTTTATTTCTTTTATCCATTAAATAATATATATAGAATGGGGGTGGTTTTATGGCAAAGAAGAGGCCTTTAGTGCCAACTGTCTTCGACCCATTTAGTGCATTTAGGGACTTCAGAGACTTCTTCCAGGGCAGCCTTATCGCAAACAAGTTCTTCGAGAATTTTTCACTGCCAGAGGTAGATATGATAGACGAAGGTGACAAGATAAGAATCAAAGCAGATATGCCAGGCGTAGACAAGCAAGACATTAAGGTCAAGGTAGAGAAAAACAATATAATAATAAGCGCAGAGAAGGAGCACGAAGAAGAAAAGAAAGAAGAAAATTACTATTACAAAGAGAGAAGCTCAAGGCACTACTACAGATCAATACCACTGCCAACAGAAGTAGATTCAAAGAATACAAAAGCAACATTCAAAAATGGCACACTAGAAATTGTGTTGAAAAAGAAGGAAGAGCCTGGCGAAGAGATAAAAATCGAGTAACACCTTTTTCTTTTTCCTTTTCTTTTTATTTTATTCTTGTTTCTGGTATGCTAAGCTTGTTTGGGCTTTTGACTTCGCTTAAGCTTTTAAGTGCTCTATACGTTGCTAATGCCATATTGTAGATATCTCTTGTCCTACCACGAGAAAAGCTCCATACATCTTTTACTCCTGCAAGCTCGAGAACCTGCTTTGCTGTTTCCCCAGCAACAATACCTACACCCCTCGGCGCAGGCTTTAATATTATCTCTGCTGTGCCACACCTTCCTTTTACTGTTATAGGCAAACTATGCGGCAGACCGCAGTTGCACTCCCAAGAGCCACAACCAAATGGAACTGAGATTATTTTCTTCTTAGCATCTTTTACAGCAGAGCTTATTGCGGGCTTTACCTCGACATCCTTGCCAACGCCTATTCCTATATGGCCGTTTTTATCGCCAATAATAACTGTAGCTCTATACTTCTGCTTCCTGCTGTTCTTTGTCATCCTCTGAACAGAAGCTACCTCTAAAACCCTCTCTTCAAGATTTGGCAGAAGAGCGTCTACAATCTCAACTTCTTTTATGGGCTTGCCGCTTTCGAAAATCTGCTCTATGCTCTTTATCTGCCCACTCTTTACAAGCTCGCCTATCTTTGTCTTAGGCTTCCATGCTTCAACATTAAATTTTTCTTCATCTTCGCCGTTCATTTAGCTACCTCTTTATTCATTATTTTGTTTTTAACCTCATTGAAGAGCTTTGGTAGATCATCTATATTTATTGAATCCTTTATATATTTACCAAACTGCTTTTTATACTTCTCTGCATCAGATTTAATAATAGAAGCATATCTGCTTATCTCAGAACCATCATATACCTTATCATCTAAGGCTATGCTAGTTTTTATTTTCATGCCGCCATCGATGCAGCCCTTTGCGAAAACAAAAGGTATTGAACCTTTAACAGGAGATGCAAGCCCTATGTCAAGCACAAGCTCGTTGCCTTGCTTATACTTCTTTGCTAAGAGAAGGCCCGTAAGGTATGCTGTAGGCTTATTGGCTCTTACAGGCCAATTGTATTTTAAAAGCTCCTTTGAATTAACATGAGCAAGAACCAGGTCGCCTTTTTCATTGTACCTTACAACCTGGCCTATAATATTTCTGTTGCTCTTCCTTACCACCACTCTATCTAACCCACTCTTCACTAGCGCAATCCTCTTCTTATAATTTGTAAGGCCAAGTCTTCTTCTTTTAAATGGAAGTTCCTTCATTATATCACTTCATTATTTGTACCTTATTTTCAATGCTTCATCTATCTTCTTTCTTTCATCATCGCTTAGCTCTATGCCATTCTCTTTAAGGTGAAGCAGCAATGATGCCTTATCTGGAAATGCATTTCCTTTTATAAGCAGGTAAAACTTCTTAAAGTTTGAACTGTCTATCTTGCCCATTTTCTTCAGTTCCTTCAGCACTGCTCTCTGTGACCTAACCTTCTTTTCCCAGCTTATTCCACCTCTTGCTTTCCTAGTACCTTTTCTCCTTCCAAAGCCACGTCTCCTGCCTTCTTCTCTTTTCCTCTTAAGTATCTTTGAATTCAGGCTTAGATTATGCTTCGCCTTTACCGCATAGATGGAACCATTTTGGATAAGCTTTCTAATATCATCCTTTGTAAGCGCCTTTTTAATCTCATCAATAGCATTCTTGTTAAACCTTATCGCACTCTCTCCGCGGTTTAATATTTCAGCAGCCGCTCTTCTTGCAAACTTCATGCTCATATCTTCACCTTATTTGCAACCTTTAAACCATGCATCTCTGCAAGCCTCTGAAGCTCTACCTTCTTCTTTTTTGATAATTCGCTTGCTAATACAACCTCATAATCCTTTTTGTCCAATATGGAATTGAGTTCATCCCTATTATGCACAACAAACTTCATCAAGCCATTAATTTCTTTGAACCTTACCTCATCGCTGTTTTTATAACCTATACTTGGCATCTTTCCATAGCCACTCTTCTTTATTCTCTTCTTGTTGTCTATGCCACGCTGGCTTCTCCATCTATCCTTTACCCTCTTTCTGTTCTTTGCGCCGAAATTTGGCACAACGAATCTTGGGTGCTTTTTCTTTCTAAGCATAATCATTCACCAATAACCTCATATATTCCATCTTGGAAGATGCGTGTATCCTTGTTAAGTATCTTGCAAGCCTTTTCAATATTTGTCACTGTTTGGCCAACCTCGTATGGATCTACACCCTTAACCTTTAATTCTTGACCTTTTATCTCGAGCTTTGTATTGCCCACTACCTTGGCACGCCTAGGTGCACGCTCGCCAAACAAGTTCTTTATGAAAAGAGTATCTCCCTTGAGCTCAAGCGAAATTGGAAAGTGAATAAAAGCAACTTGAAGCCTTCTTTCTATTCCTTTCTCGACGCCATCAAAAACCCCTTTGAGCCTGCCAAGCAAAGCATTTTCTGCCATAAGTGCGACTCGTTTAAGTCTCTTCTCCTGCGTTGGTTCTATTATTATCTTATTACCCTCTATCTTTACGTTTAGAAGTTTTTCATTTATCTTTATCTTTCCTGAGCCAAGCTTCCCGCTAACCACAATGTAGCCTGACTCGAGCTTTGCATTTATTCCATTTGGTATTTCTATCTGCTGCATCTATATCACTAATATACATATGCCAACAATCTGCCCCCAAGGTGCTTTTCTTTTGCTTCCCTATTTGTCATTACACCTTTCGGAGTTGAGACTATAAGTATGCCAAAATCCTTGCTTGGTATATATCTTTTCTCGTATTTGTTAAATTCGTTAAACCCTACAGGGAACCTTGGCTTTATAACACCAATATTATTTATTGATTTTGAAAGCCTTACCCTGAGCTTCGGTATCTTGTTATCTTTGAACTCTTCGTATCCAGCTATATAATTATGTGCCTTGAGCAGGTCCAGAACCTTCTTCAATAGCTTTGTTGATGGTATTATACACTCATCTTTTCCAACCATCTCGTTTACTTTTATTGCATTTATTGCATTATCAAATACATTCATGTGACCACTCAAGAATATTTCTCAAAGCCAAGCTCCCTTGCATGCTCTCTAAAGCATCTTCTGCAAATATATATATCATACATTCTAATAAGACCTCTGCTAGTGCCACAGATTTTGCATTTCCTTGCACCTTTTCCTTTGTGTTTAAGCTCATACTTTACCTTTATAAAAACACCCTTTTATCAATTTATTAGCATGATTTATATATTAAGTTTGCTTAAAGAGTGCTTGATTTTTACTAAGCTTATTAAGATATTCTATTATTTCTTCTCTCTTAACCGTTGCATGCTCCTTTCCTTGCTTGCTTCTTTTCCTCCTTCTTGTGCTTACTCTCTTGCCATTCCTCGTGAAGACCGCATTTATATTCATACCAAACATGCCTATCTTTGGATCGTACTTTATTCCTGAAAAGTCTATATATTCTCTAATGCCAAAACTTACAGAGTTGTCTCTTACTGCGCTTTCATTAAGCTTGCCGACTGCGTCAAGCGCTCTTTGGAGCATTGAGAGCGCTTCCGCCTTTCTCAATGTCACATAAGCACCAATTATCTGACCTTTTCTTATCTTTAAAGATGGGTCCCTCTTCTTTGCCTTTGCGGGCGCAGCATTATGGCCTGTAAGCCTATTTAAAAGAACTTTTGCATTGTCAAAGAGCTGCTCATTTGAGCCTATACCTATATTTATAACTACCTTTTCAAGTTTGATGTTTGCATTTGGATTTAAAGTTGAATTGCTGTTAGACATATTAAGCACCAACCACTATTATGTTGCTTACTGTTGTGATAAAACGCTCACCTTTTTCTGGCTTTATCTCAACTGTTGAGTCCATAAGCATATTGCTCTTGTTTATCTTCTCTATTCTTCCTGCTTCTGGTGCGTGTATACCCTTGTATACAAGACACTTTGCACCCTCCTCAAACTTTAGCACTTTCTCTATCTTTCCATTTGCTAGCACAATAGAGTCATTCACCTTTATATCGTTGTTTCCTTCGATTGTAGAACCATTGTGAAGCTTAAGCATTATCTTACCCTTCTTTGCTGTATATTTTCCAACGACCTTAAGAATACTTTTCTTCGCTTCATCATCATTAATCTTTTCAACACTAAATACACCATACTTGCCCGCTGTTACTCTGTAGTAGGCATTCTCAGGTTTTATGTATATTATGTCACCAAAGCCTATCGGGAACTTTTGCTCCTTAACAACCTTTCCGTTTACAAGCACAGAACCGCTTTTTAAAACCCTCTTTGCTTCCCTTGCTGTCATATTTGATAGCCTTTCCTTCATAAAAGTAATAAGTGCTATACTTTCTTCTAGCGAATGCCTTCCCGGATTCGGCTTTGTTACAAACTTACTTACCTTTCTGTTTATCTTTAAGTATTTGCTTGCAGCAAGCCTCTTTATGTGGCGAGAGCCACCTTTCTTACTCATTTGCTCACCATCTTATCAACAAGCGCCTTTCTGTATTTGTCACTGAGATCAAGGTCTGTAATATAAAGGTTAGAAGGCCTTATAGGGATCATAATCTCCTTACCCTTTGAGGTCTTCCTAACTATGCCATCTATATAAACAAATCCTTTTCTAAGATTTACTTTGCTAACCTTTCCGCTCTTCCCTTTTTGACCGCCACTCACCACTTTAACTGTATCGCCACGCCTTACCCCTATGCTCCTTGCTTTTATTCCAAGCTTCTCTGCAAGCTCTTTTGAGATATGCACATTCAAGAACTTCTGCCTAACATGGAGTGGCGCTGTATATCTGAATTTCCTCTGTTTTTTAGGTTTTGAACTAGCGATCATTTAAACTAACCTCGAAGCAATGCCAGCTACCTTCACAAATCTCTCTGCAACCTCCCTCGCCATAGGACCTTTTATCTCAGTACCTATTGGAAGGTTGCTCTCGTCAATCATAACACCGGCGTTGTCTTCAAACCTTACCCTCATTCCATTCGCACGCCTCATAGGCGCCTTCTGCCTGATTATTACAACCCTCACCGGCTTCTTTAGATATTGGGGTGTTCCTTTTTTCACACTTGCAATTACTATATCGCCAACGCCAGCTGCTGGAAGCCTTCCTTTTCTACCTCCCTTGCCTACATTGTGTATAATCATAAATTCATAAGCTCCGCTATTGTCAGCACAAACAAGCCTTGATCCAGGTATTAATGTCTTTGAGATATGTGTTGAAAGCCCTTTCATAGAATCAAGCCTTCTTTAATACTTCCATAATGACAAAGCTCTTCGTCTTGCTTATGCGCCTTGTCTCGCCGATCCTTACAATATCACCAACCTGCGCATTTATACATTCAGGATTGTGCGCAGGTATTCTAGATCTTTTTCTCAGAGATCTCTCATACTTGTAAACATACTTTGTATACTCTCTTTCCACAATCGCTGTTTTTTTGCCCTTGTTGCTTACAACCTTGCCCACAATCTGGGTGCCTCTAACCTTTATGTGGCCGTGTATCGGGCAATTTGGATCGTTGCATTCAGTCAATCAATCAGCCTCCTTAGCTTGTAGTATTTAAGGGCTTTTTCAGTCCTCTCTTGAGGTCTGAATGAGATTTCTTCGCCCCTAACTGTAAATGATTTATTTCCAACATAAAATTTAAATACTGCTGTTTTTTTAATGACCTTTTTAATACCATTCTTTGTCTCTAATATGAGCGTATTCTTTGTTTCATCTATAACCTTGCCTTCTACTCCTTTCTGTTTTTTGTCTAGGCATTCTACAATCTTAGCCCTTAGCCCTATAAGCTCACTTAGGACTATGTTCTTGTTGTTGTATTGCATGTATTGAAATGCTTTGTTGAGATATTTATATCTAAGTATGATTTTTAAGTATAAATTAATACATCAAGCTATAAAAACCTTATCGATATTAATGCAATTTATCTTATTATAACCTTGTCAGAAATATCTACAATCCTATCAATCTTGTAAGCGATTTTTGTGCCAAAGCTTGTATTTATAAACACTAGCCCTTTCTTTATATCAACTTCGGCAGCCTTTCCTATAAGTGCACCCAACTCATTAACTACAAGCTTATCCTTTATCCTTTTCTTGCGAATCGCTTCCTTCCTAAGATAGCTTGTAAGGTATGAGATTGCAATGCCAATAATTATTGCAATGATTGTATAAAGAAGGAACTGACTAAAGAATATTTGGCCAATGATCCATGCAACGAAAGAATATACGAGGACCCAGAAGATTATTGTTGAGCCTATATACATGCCATAGTTTAATCCTTTGAATATGTATCTCCTGCCTTTTACATCTATTATCCTGCCTATAAGATAAAGTATTAGTGAGATAGGAAGAAGAAGCATAAAGCCTTCTATAGCATATGCCCATATTGTAAGCTGATCGCTTGTTATGCTAGACTCTGCGAAGTAGTTTCCACCAGCGATGAAAAGAGATGCTACAAAGAATACAATTGCGCTTAGATAGAAAACAAAACTCATTCTATCTATACTAAAGCCAAAGCCCTTAAATGAATTAAGCAGCGCGTCTTCCAAGCCAAAGCCTTTTATAATGAGGTATAAACCTATTAAGCCAACTGGAAGCTCCCAGCCAGTTCCTATAGCATAGCTTATAGCAAATAGCAATAGTAGCAATGCAGGAATTCCAAATACAATCCTTGCATAATGAGGTTCCTTGAGCTTTTCAAGTATAACAAAATATGTATTCTCAAAACTCTCAGCCTGCTTCATTGTGACCAAATTTACACTATTGATCTTTATCCTTGATTCTATTATAGGTAATACCCTATTGTCGCTTGCGCCATCTGTAACAAAAACGCATGCATCAGCTTTGTATTGGTCAAGTACGAGCTCAAGTTGCCTCGCAACCTCCCTATCTGCGGCGTAGCCTTCTGTTTCAGAGCCTGTTATTGTAGCAACATTTACAAGATAACCTTCTTTTTTAAGCTCATCATATATTTTCACCGCCTTAAACATCGTATTGGCATCTGTCTCTTCAGGATCTGCAAGCGAGAGCTGAGTAGCTGCATTCAAATTTTGAACACGCCCAAGAACAGGGCCAGAAATTCCAGTTTTTCTGTATAAATCATTATCTATGTCTACCGCCAAAACGAGAAGACGCTCATCCTTATTCTTTATGCCGGTTTTTTCCTGCATTGTATCATATTATTTTGATAAGATAATATTTAAATACTGTTTATTCCTTCGCTTTTTTGCAATTCATTAAGCGATAATAAGAATTAAAAATACTTAACGCTTAATTATTCTTGTGGTTGCATGGGATTCGGAAATGATTTAGGATTAGCATGGAGCATAATAAAGAATCCTGGGAAGTTCGCTGGTAAGCAGATGAGCTATTTATCTGCGTTGAAGCTTTATTATGAAGTCACCATAATACCGTTTATACTCTCGCTCGTTGTTGGCATACCCATAATTCTACTTGGAGTAAACATGTTTCTCATGCCATTCAGCAACCTACTCATAGGTGCAGGGCTTACCATTGCCTTTATAATAGGCTTAATCCTCTCACTATGGATTATAGTGCCAATAGGTATATTCATAAACGCATTTATTTATCAGATCGTAGGAAAGTATATTTTAAATGCGTGGAACAAAGATTATGAAAAAACTTTCGTTGCTACGCTTTTTGGTACGCTGCCAGAAGTATTTCTTTACTGGCTTCTTCCTATTCCTTTACTTAACGTTGCTGTTGTTGTAGCAATGGTTGTATGGGATTTAATAGTTCTAACAATAAGTTTGTCACTACAGCAGAGGACTAGTAGGATAAATGCGTTTGTAGCAATAGTTGCATCTGTGCTCTTTGTAATAATAATAGCATTCCTCTTTATGGCACTTATTTCCTCTATGATAGTACCTGCAGTAGGCATCATGCCACATTTTATCTAAAAGCTTCATTATTTTTATTCTTTCTTTTTTGCCTTCATCTTAAATCTTAATTCTAAGAAACTTTCTATCATCTTCTCGTAATGTGACATGAACAAAAGCACGAGAAAGAGAAATACAGATAGCAAGACCACAGCGGTAAGACCATAGTTTAGGTATTTAAGGACAAGATCTAACTCTTTTGCATATAGGTGCACAGATACAAGCGTAACAATAGCTATACCAGCATCAAAACCAAGTGAACCATATGCTATATACTCAAGCAGCTTTTTTATCTTCTCTATCCTTTTAAGAGTTGAATAGCGCATATTACTTTTTTATGCATAAAAAGTATAATAATATTGGTGTACAAATGCTAAAGTTTCTCTAAGAAATTAGCAACAATCTTATTGAAATCATCAGGCCTGTCCAAGTAGCATGCATGGCGTGCCCCTTTTATTATTACAAGCTTACCTCCGAGCCTTTCTAGCTCTTTGCTCGCAGATTCTGGATTAGATATGTTGTCTAAGCTACCCCACACGCCGAGAAGCTTTACACCGCTTAAGCTCGTAATCTCGTTTAGGTTTACAGCACCAACAAGAATAAGACATTTGACAAGCGATGCATTTTCTTCAGTGAATTTAGCTGCAAGGTAGCCACCAGCACTAGAACCAAGTAAACATGAGCCTCCAAGCTTTGTTATAAAATCCTTAAGAAAATCAAAAAATAGATCGCTGCTTATCTGCTTGTTCCTGCTTTTAGGAAATCCGGGCTCATCTATTGCATATACATTATATCCTATTTTGTTTAAGGCAGTTGGAAGGTTTATCTTGTCCCATACGCTTGATTCAAAACTGTAGCCATGTAGCAGAATAATATTCTTTTTACTTCCAGCAGCCTCGCTCTTGAAATAAACGATCTTATTTCCTTTGTAATTTGCTGTTTCTTCTATCATGAAACTCAGCCCTCTACAACTGTGCCGCTATGTGCTTTTCCAAGAAGTGCAAGCTCAAGCTCTTTAATTTCGCTTCCTATAAAATCTATTCTTATCTTTGACCTCTTTGCAAGCTTGCTTGCAACTAAGTCAAATACAAAATTTACTTTTGCCTGCCTTGTATCAAACTGTTCTGCAAGTCTTATAAGCTCGTCATGGCTTATCTTCTTTAGCTTCGCAGCGCCTTTTTTGTTTGGATCTATATTGTAAAGGCCGCTCTCTTTGCTAATATTAACAAGCCTTTTGCAACCTAAAGCTTCACAGCTTACTATCGCCACAGCATCTGTTGTAAACCCTGGTATAAAACCAGAAGCAAATATTACCTTGCTACCACTTGCATAAGCCTCTTTAAGCTCGGCAGGATTAGAAACTACATTTGGATACGCTTCTTTGAAAAATGATTTAGCAGCTATTGCATTTGCCTTTGTAAAAGCTATTCCTATTTCATCAAGCACATATTCGCTTACGCCCTCTTTCCTTAGTGCCTCTATATATTTTCTGTTTGTATAACCACCGCCCGTTACAATAATAAATCGCATATTTTTGAATGCAGGCTTGCTTAGCAGCTCTGCCATGCCATGCAGATATTTCACATTGAGCCCGTTCTCATTCGAAACAACGCTTCCACCCAAGGAAATGCATATTGTTTGCATAATGGTAATAAGAAGGGAAAACTTAAAATTTTACTGCACCTGGGGTTGCTGGGATTTGAACCCAGACTTGCGGGTAACTTCTATCACAGATCAAAGCTCCAAATCCTAATCATCGCAAACGCTCAATAATATAAACATCTGGAGCCCGCCGCGCTGCCAGGTTACGCAACAACCCCAACGATATGCTATCAAATATGATGTTTATATTTAAAATCTTTTTCTGAAACCAAATCAAAGACAAAAAGATAAAGCGCTGGGGGTGGGAATCGAACCCACGGAGGCCATTTCTGGCCAAACAGCTTAGCAGGCTGCCGCCCTTTAGTGGGGATAGCCTACCACTAGGCGACCCCAGCATGCAGCAGGAGCTGGCTTTGCAAATATATAAGCGCATAAGGTTTACTAGGCTTCCGCTCTGCTCTGTATCTCCAGAGCATAGCCCTTTGTACGCTTGCGCTATATACTTAGGGTTGCTCCTTCCGGCCTGGCCCGGTTCATATATAGGACCACCACTGGAGGCAAAGCTTCATCACTTCAGCCTAGGCCTCGTGCGCCTATATATTACTCTGCCAGCATTCGGCCCGCCTAAGGGGATTTGCGGTGAGGGAAACCCCTAGCTTCCCGCCTTCCTGCTGCAAGTATATTGCTCAGCAAAACATTAATAAGATTTCTAAAAATTCTCTAAGGTTGTATAAATTGAAACAAAAAGATAAACAAAAATTTTTATACTTTGCATAGAAATATTTATGTGCAAACCAAATTTATTGTTGTACTTGGAAGCGTAATGAGCGGCCTAGGCAAAGGTGTCGCAACTTCTTCTATAATGAAGGTTCTCTCATTCTATGGCTATAAGGCAATTCCGATTAAGTTTGATGGCTATCTCAATTATGACTGTGGAACAATGAACCCATATAGGCACGGCGAAGTATTTGTTCTTGATGACAAAAGCGAAGTGGACATGGACTTTGGTATGTATGAGCGCTTCCTGGGAAAAAATCTTAATGGCGACCTCTCTATAACAGGTGGCAAGCTCTTCAGCGAGATAATAACAAAGGAGAGGCGAGGGGATTATCTAGGTATGGATGTACAGATAATACCTCACCTTACAAACCTCATTATAGAAAAGATAGAGGATGTTGCAAAAAAGTATAAGCCCGATGTGCTTGTTATAGAAGTTGGCGGAACTGTTGGTGATATTGAGAATAGCTACTTTATTGAGGCAATGAGGCAACTTGCACTCAAGCACAAAACGCTTTTTGTAAATGTTACTTATGTGCCTAAGCTAGGTGTGGTTGGGGAACAAAAAACAAAGCCTACACAGTATGCTTTCAAAACCATAATGGGAAGCGGTATAATTCCAAATTATATATTCTGCAGATCAGAAGAGCGGATTACAGAAAAAACAAAAAACAAGATCTCTATGTATACAAATCTGGAGCCTGCGAGAATAATAGATGATTCAGACCTTGCAACTATATATGAATTGCCCCTTCACCTAATGAAGCAAAATTTTGACAAGCTATTGATAAATGACCTAGGCTTAGAAAAAAGAAGCTTAGACAAAGAAAAGGTTAAGAAGTGGAGCGAGATTGTCGAGAAAATAAAAAATCCAGAAAAGAATGTTGAGGTAGCAATCGTAGGCAAATATACAGAGCTTAAAGACGCTTATATTAGCGTGAAGGAAGCGCTTGTGCATGCTGGTGCAGCTGTTAATGCTGGAGTTAATATAAGATGGATTGAATCAAGCGATTTAGAAAAAGGTGATTTAAGCAAGCTAGACGGAGTTGATGGAATAATAGTGCCAGGCGGCTTTGGGAGTAGAGGTATAGAGGGTAAGATAAATGCAATAAAGTTTGCAAGAGAAAACAAAATACCTTACTTAGGTCTTTGCCTTGGCATGCAACTCATGGTTGTAGAATATGCAAGAAATGTATGCGGCTTAGAAGGCGCAAACTCGACAGAATTTAACAAGAAAACGAAGTATAATGTTATAGACCTTATACCTTCGCAGAGAAAAATAAAGATGAAAGGAGCAACGATGAGGCTCGGTGCTTGGAAGTGTAAGATAGTAAAGAAGGATTCAATTGCGTATAGGGCTTACAACAAAAAGATAATATCAGAAAGGCACAGGCATAGATATGAGGTAAACAACGCTTATAAAAGAATTCTTGAAAAGAACGGGCTTGTAATATCGGGCTTAACGCCAGACAACAAGCTTGTTGAGATCGTAGAATGGAAAGATAGCTTTGGAATAGGTACACAGGCACATCCCGAGCTTAAATCGAAGGTTGAGGAGCCTGCGCCACTCTTTGTAAGTTTTCTAAATGCTGCAATCAAGAGAAGAAAGATTTGAATAAGGCTATACCCTGCTTTACCCCTGCTTTTGATGAACCTGCACTCCTTACATGAAATACATAAGGGACTTCAGCGATTCTTGCATCTTTGCTCTTTATACACTTTAGGAAATCGAAAAGGACCTTATAACCTTCACCAACAAACCTTTTCTTATTTGCTTTGTATACGTTTTCAAAGAGCTCTTTCTTAATACCGAAATAGCCAGAAAATATGTCACCACATCTTGCACTTCCTTCCAAATAAAGCACAAGATAGCCAATATATATAAGCAAGCGCGAGATTATCTTTCTATACAAAGCCCAGTTCTTTACGCTCGCCCTTGTAGCCACAACAAGATTATAGCCTTCATCAAACTTCTTCTTTATCTCTTTTATAATTTCAAATGGGTGCTGCATGTCAGCATCCATTACTATAACATATTTAGTGTTACTAGCCGATATGCCATCGATCACGCTTGCTGTAAGGCCCTTCTTTTTTCCTCTTCTTTCCAAAAGCTTAACATTCCTGTTCTTTGAGCTTATCCTTTTAACAATACCTATAGTTCCATCGGTTGAATTGTCATCGGCAACTATTATTTTTATTTTAGGATAATTCTTTAGTATTGCATTTATGAGTTTTCCTATAGTCTCTTTTTCGTTAAGCGTAGGAAGGACAACTGTTATTTCCTCAAAACTTTCTCTCATTCTTATCACGCTGGAAAAGCTCAGCATATATTATAATTGCACTAAGCCAAAGACCTATGACAGGGAGCTTGTATAGAACCTTTCTCAAGAGTTCAAGCTCCTTCCTGCTTATTGCATTGAACAAGCCCAAAAGGATAGGGTAGATAAATATAACCGCTATTAATCCAAGGAGCAGCTGGTATGTTGCTTTAATATCAATAAATATAATAGGTATCAGGAGAAGGGCCAGTACAAGGTTTGCGATTATTATGCCCGCGAGGTTGAGCTGAACCTTTATCTTAAGAACGTGCCTTATAAAATTGAGATAAAGGATATCAGCAACAATACCACCAATATAATAAAGAGCTATTATCAATCCGTTTACACTAAGAAACGGAACTAGTATTAGAAGAGAGAGTAACTCAATTACACTTGTGGCTATGCCATATGCAAACACTTTTTTAATATAGCCCGCGCTGACGGCAAGTAAAGAAGCATAAGAGGCGAAAAGGCCAAGAAGTATGCCGAAACCAATAAGTGCCATATACAGTGATGCACCTTTGTATGTGCTTGTAAAGACAGAGATTACAAGCGCGTTTGAAAATACTACTATATAGATAACGATAGGTATTGCAAAAAGCAGGCCAAAGTAGATCGAGTAATTATAAAATTTACCTAGCCTATCTTTTATTTCTTTATTAGCTATAACAGCTGAGAACATAGGTATTAATATAGCGCTTATAGATCCTGTTACAAGGTCTATATAAGTACCAATCTTTGAAGCAACACCATAAAGGCCAACAACACCGGGAAGGAAAAAGAGACTAAGGTAAAGCACGCTAAAGTTGTTCACAAGGCTACCGACTATACTAGAGGTTGTTAAAGGTATGGAAAAGCTCAGCATCCTTTTCGCTTCGCCAACTACATTGTTAAATCCTATGCTGCTGTGCTTTGTGATTCTTAAGATCTGGTATATAAAGCCGAAAAATAGGCCAAGCATGCATCCCACGATTGCACCAAGCGCACCATAACCAAGAAGAACCAGGGAGATGCTAAATGCTGCTTGGAATGATATGTTTATGACTTGTGCAATTGCGCTTCCTTTACCATCAGCAAAGCTAATTAGCATATTTATACCAAGACCAAAAAGGGTGGAGAAGATAAGGTATATCAATGAAAAGTATACCACTGAATCTGTTACTGTGCTGTGAAAGAAGTAGTAAAGAATTTGCTTTATGAAGAAAGAGCTTACAAGAACAACAGCAAAGATTATTATTAGTGTTATCAATAGTGCTACGCCGAGCATATTTTTTATTCTTTCTTTCTCTCCTTTTTGTGAGAGCTCTGGTATGTATTTATTTAGGTACTGGCCTATGCTTATGCTTCCAAACGCACCTATAAATCCAGCCATGCCCATTGCAATTGTATAAATGCCGTAGCCTGACGGGCCGAGAAGCCTTGCGACTATTATGAATGTTAAACCACCAACTATTATTGAGAAAGCCTTGCTAAAAACGACAAAAGTAGCAACGCTAGCGCTGTTAACACCAAGCTCTGTTGCATTGCTACCTTCATACCCAGGCATAGCATGACCTCAATATTTAACGAAATATTTAACATAATTAATTATAATATTAATAGGCCCTTCTATTAAAGGCAGGCCTTTAGAAAAATTCCTCAAATCTCTAATAAACTCATTTCCTATCAAATGCATTAGTCCAATGATTATAGGATATGCAAATAAACCTATAATCGATCCTACAATTAAGATAAGCCAAACATTATGCAAAAGAAATGAAGGCAATATTATAAGCACGAATATAAGGTTTGCAAAAAATATCTTTGCTATATCCATTATTGCATGCCTTATGTTGAAAAGTTTCTCAACCCCTCGTATAAATAAAAAGTCGTTTACTAAACCTCCTATTATGAAGAGGCTTAATATTACACCTATAGCCTTCAAGTAAGGAATTAAGCAAAGAAGCGCTATTAATTGCACAATTACGGAAATTGTGTTATATTTTAGCACTTTTGTAACATATCCTTTACTTACCATGAAACTTGATATATACAAAGCAGGCAAGCCGATAGCAACACCAATAGAGATCAATAGCAAGTATAGAGGAGCGAGACTGTATTTATTAGTAACTAAAATGTAGAGTAGGGGTTTTGCAAATATACCTATATACATTATTATAGGGAGACTTACCAGTAATGAGTATGTGATCACCTTGTTGTAAGACCTTTCTATCTTTTTTCTTCTTGCAACTATAGCAGCAAACGTAGGAAGCAGCACCACCCCAGTTGTACCGGTGAAGGTCTGAATTAGGTTAAACCCTTTCATTGCTGCGCCATAGTTACCAAGTATAACAGATGATGTATATATACCCAGCATCATTATTCCAAAATTTAGTATTCCATTGTTTACAAAGTTGTTTGCAGCCATAGGAAGAGAAAAAGAAAGCACATTTTTAATTTTGCTAAAACTAAGCCTAATAAGCCTTAGACCGCCAAAGGGCTCCATCGCTCTTTTAATGTAATAAGCTGTCAAGGCCAAACCAACAAGGTAGGACAACATTAATCCAAGAAGTGCACCATTGTAGCTTAGCCCAATAAGTATGAAGGATACACTCCCTACTAGATTAACGACCTGTACTATTATTATGCTATATGCAGCCCATTTGCCTCTCCCAAAGCTTACAAGTGCAGGATATAAAGCACCGTAAGTCATGGAGAAGAATAAAACAACTGAGGCAATGATTATAGTTAATACATGCAGTGACTGAGATCTGAAGTAAGAGGCGATCAGCCCGCTTGAGGCAATACCAACTAGCATTAGTAAAATTGCAACAGGAAATAGAATAGAATATCCTGCTGATAAGACCTCGTTTAGTTTTTCATACTTTTCTTTGTATATATATTCGGATATGTGTTTATTGAAATATGTGCCTATTCCAAGATGGCCCACAGCGCCTATGAATGAATATATACCTACAGCTAATGTGTAAATACCATAGTTAGACGGGCCAAGAAGCCTTGCGACTATTATGAATGTGATCACATTGAATATAACGCCACCAGCCCGCCCTATAAGTAACGATGATAATGTTCTTACGCTCCTTCTTCCTATGCTTTCATTCTTCATAAAAACTAAAACAGAATAAGAAAAGAGAATTTTTAATTCTTCCCGCTTTCCTTTTGTATGAAAATTATAAGAGTATAACAGAATTTGCACAAAAGATTTATATAAATTAAGCTATAATTTAAATCTGGAGTGGGCACCAGTATATTAAAGATATAATATTGGTGGAGTGGGAGTATGGTAGAGGAGAGTGTGGCTGAGGGCGAATTATATGAGGTAAAGGTTGATGCAAAGAACCCAAATGGAGAAGGAATAGGCAAGCTAAACAACTTCGTAATCTTCATAAGGAATGCAAAAACAAAAATAGGAAAAGTATATAAAGTTAGAATAACAAAAGTCTATAGAACTTTTGCATATGCAGAACCAATAGAAGCAAGCGAAAGCAATAAGTATTTTATAGGTAATGGAACATTAATAATCTGAGCTGGTTTACTTTATTCTGTATTTTTATTTAACAAATGGTAGATTTTATGGATTATAGAGAAATAGCAGAGAAGGCAATGAAAGGTACCACAACAATTGGCATAGTATGCAGCGATGGAGTTGTAATGGGCGCTGATTCAAGAGCAACGATGGATACATTTATTGCAAGCTCTGAAGCAATAAAAATTTATAAGATCAATGATAGGCTTGGTCTTACTGTAGCTGGAGAAGTTGGAGGTGCAGAATATCTTGCAAAGCTATTGAAAGTGCAAAATGATAGTTATATGATGGAGGAGAAGGTTCCACTTAATCCAACTTCTGCAACCTCAATACTACATATAATACTGCAGGAGAACAAGATGTTTCCATTTCTGGTACAGCTTCTCGTAGGAGGTTTCAACAAAGAGACGCCAGAGCTTTATAGCATTGACCCGGTTGGAGGCTATACTAAAGAGTCAAAGTTTACATCTACAGGATCTGGCTCACTAACAGCGCTCGGCTACTTAGAAGAAGCATATAGAAAAGATATTACAACACAAGAAGCTACAAAGGTTGTTGCAAAAGCACTGAAGATAGCCATGAAGAGAGACTCTGCCACGGGAGATAGGACAAATATAGTTACAATAACTAAAAATGGTTACAAGGAGCTTTCACAAGAGGAGATAGAGAAGCTTCTAAAATGATTTTATCTTAAATTCTGTTTACTTTTGTTTTGATATTTATTTTCCCTTTCCTTTAATTTTTGCATTTGTACCAGCAAAAGTAGTGAGGCGGTTGTTTGGATGTAGAAAATGAGAATAGCAAACAGGAGACAGCAAAAGAAAAAGATTTGATAGAGACATTGAAGGAGGTACTGCCCAAAAATGTAGGGCTCGTAAAGGCAGAGTATGAAGGACCAGATATTGCGGTATATGTAAGCAATATAGAAGCAGTATATGATGATGAATCACTTGTCAAGAACCTCTCTTCGATGATAAAAAGAAAGCTTATTATAAGAAGCGACCCTTCAAAGCTGTTGGATCCGGAGAAGGCAAAAGAAAAGATATCGGAGCTTATTCCGAAGGAAGCGGAAGTAGGCAACATAAAGTTTGTGCCTGATTTCGGCGAGGTTTATATAGAAGCACTTAAGCCAGGACTAGTAATAGGAAAGGGAGGCTCAACGCTTAAGAGTATAATAAATGAGACAAAATGGGTACCTAAGGTGCTAAGAATACCTACAATGAATAGCGATGTTATAAACGGAGTAAGGCAGCTATTATTCAAAGAGAGCGAATTCAGGAAAAAGTTCCTAACGAGCGTTGGAAAAAAGATAAGCACACCAATAATGAAGACAGAATGGCTGAAGGCTACAGCCCTTGGTGGTTTCAGAGAGGTTGGAAGAAGCAGTCTTCTTCTTGAAACGAACCACTCAAAAATATTGATAGATTGTGGACTCGCTCCAGAACCAGGGGTAAGGGGTGCTGATGCAAACAGCAATGGTGAGAACAAGGCGTATCCTTATCTTGATAGCGCAAATATAACCATAAATGACCTTGATGCAATAATAATAACCCATGCACATATGGATCACATAGGATTTTTGCCTTACCTGTTTAAGTATGGCTATGATGGTCCTGTCTACTGCACACCACCAACAAGAGAGTTGATGGCTTTACTATTGTATGATTACGTTAAGCTCGTACATAGAAGCGGGGGAACACCTTTATATGATGAGAAGGACATAAAGAAGATGCTCACGCATACAATAACAAGAGAGTATGGAGAGGTAACAAATGTTACAGATGAGATAAAGCTCACATACCATAATGCTGGGCATATACTTGGAAGCGCTGTAGTGCATCTGCATATAGGAGAAGGCATGTATAATATAGTGCACACAGGCGACATGAAGTTTGGTTACACGCGATTGCTAGACCCTGCAGATGTGAAATATCCAAGGATAGATGCACTTTTTATAGAAAGCACTTATGGAGCGGCATCGGATGTTATGCCAAATAGGCAGGATTCTGAGATTATGCTCATGGATAACATTAAGAGAACAATCGATAATGGGGGCAAAGTGCTCATACCATTATTCTCTGTAGGAAGAAGCCAGGAGATTATGCTTGTTTTAGAAGCCTATCTAAGCAATAATCCTAAGTACAAGATAGAAGCTCCTATATATCTTGATGGTATGATACTTGAGGCTAGCGCTATACACACCGCTTATCCAGAATACTTAAAGGCAAGCCTGCAGCACAGAATACTTAGCAATAGGTCGCCTTTTGAGAGTGAGATATTTGAGGTTGCAAAAGGAGAAAAAGATGAAGTGCTAGAAAAAGGTCCATCTATTATATTGGCAAGCGGAGGCATGCTCAACGGTGGCACAAGCCTTGATTACTTGGTAGAGATGGCTGAAGATCCAAAGAACATGCTTATCTTTGTAGGTTACAACAGTGTAGGCTCACTTGGAAGAAGAATACAGAATGGCCTAAAAGAGCTTACAGTGCCTGATGAAGAGGGCAAGCTCATACACAAGAACATAAACATGCAGGTTGTCACTGTAGAAGGCTTTTCAGGCCATAGCGATAGAAAACAGCTCATAAACTTCACGCAAAATATTAGGCCAGGGCCTAAGAAAATCTTTACGATGCATGGTGAAGAAAACAAATGCGAAGACCTTGCAAGAACATTAGGCAATAGGCTTAGGGTAGAGGCTAGGGCTCCGATGAACTTAGATTCTATAAGGCTTAAGTAAATGAGGATTGTAGCAGACAACATGCTTGTTAAGCTTGCGCGTTGGCTAAGGCTAGGCGGAATAAGCGTAGAAAACACGCCATATACTGATGACAGCAAGATAATAAGCTTTGTAAAGAGAAAAAGGGCACTACTTTTGACTTCAGATAAGCAACTTGCTAGAAGGTCAAGAAGAAGGGGCTTCGATGTTCTTCTTATAAATGATGCTAATCTAGATAAGCAACTAGCGTATGTTATAAAAGCACTTAGCTTAAAGCCAAAGGTACCTGGTATGATATGTCCTGTCTGCAACGGCAAGCTTAAGAGGGTAAGTAAAAGTAGCGTAAAGGATTTGATACCGAAAAAGGTCTATGCTTTGCATAAAAGCTTTTATAAATGCAATAAGTGTGGAAGGATATATTGGAGGGGAACACATTGGGAAAAGATAAAAGAAAGATACAAAAGAGTCAAAGCATTAGAAAGAAAGATTAGCCTATCATAGAAGGCTCTCTTCCTCGACTTCAACCTCTTTAACACCTTCAATATTCTTAAGCTTCTCTTCAAATACAGAACTTCCTTCTGTATCGTCATGTATAAAAAGAACCTTTATCACCTTAATACCAAATGCTATATCCTCTAGCTGTATGCCGTTTGGCTTAAGTGCTTCTGCTATCCTCTTACTTACTTTTTCTTCTTCTCCATTTTCAGGATATACTTTGAATACAACTCCAACCTTGCCCATTATGGTCCCTCAAATCCACATTTTGGACATTTATAGCTCACATAAGCCTCTCTGCAGTGCTCGCACCTCACTATTGTGGCTTCGCCGCATTTCGGGCACTTGAATTCAACATATTTATGAGAGAGTTTTCCGCATGATGTGCAGACTTTACCTACTAGTGATGCTATAAAACCACCTTTGAAAAACAAAGATATATACTTTTTAAAATGAAAACATATAAAAATATAAGTGTGGGCATATGGTGTAACTTGGATAGCACGGCAGCTTGCGGAGCTGTTGGTTGCGGGTTCAAATCCCGCTATGCCCGCTTATGCTATATTAAAGCCAAAATCAAGTAAATATAAGAGAAAAATTAGAAAAACAAAACTCAAAAAACAAAAATTTACCTTCTGCCCTTTCTGTTCATCTTTGCCCTTGCTACGTAGCCGTTCTTGTCTATGAAGTAGAGGTAACCCTCTTCCCTTTCAATCTTCTCTGTTCCCACTCTGCTCTTCTTTCCTCTTGGGTTTGTCTTCATAGGCGTTCTCCATACGTAGCCATCCTTTCCTATGTAGTATAGGTAACCGTCTTCCCTTTCAATCTTCTCTTTTCCTATTCTTTCAGCCATTCATTCACCCCGATTATTAATGAGAGGGATATATTTATAAATTTATCGTCGGAAAATCGAGATAAAAATATATAAAAAAATTAATCAGCTTTAAACAAAGATATTTAGCCTTTAAGAGCAAAACTTAATTGATTTTATGATAGGAATAAAATTTTTTGAAGAGATAAATCTAAATGGCTATATATTAATAGAAGGATTTCCGGGAGCAGGACTGGTAGGAGCTATGGCAAATAGCTACATGATAGAAAAGCTTGGTATGAAATATGTTGGCTATATAGACAGTGAGTCATTTCCGCCGATAGCTGTTATACATAATGCAGTTCCAATGTTTCCAGTAAGGATATACGCTGACAAAGATAGGAAGATTCTTGCAATGATATCAGAGTTTACAATACAGACAGAGCTTGTACATGAGCTTGGCTACGAGCTTATTGATTTTGTAAGGAAAACAGGCATAAAGGCGATTGTTTCAATAGGAGGCATACCAGCTGAGAAGCCTAGCAACGACGCTTTTATAGTAAGCACAAATGAAAATATACTTAAGAACGCTATTGCTGCAGGTATAAAGCCGATAGAAGATGGTGTTGTGGCTGGAGTTAGCGCTGTTCTACTCGCAAATAGCTCTGTACTAGATATACCGATAATAGACTTACTTGTGGAGGTGAACCCAGAGATAACAGATCCAAAGTATGCTGAGATCGCACTCTCAAGCTTGAAGAAAATAATTAACCTAGATATAGACTTAAGTGAGCTTGAGAAAGAGACTAAAATTGTAGAGGCAAAGATTAGACAGATGGTAAAGAAGGCTAAGATCTCACATGAAAGCTACAAGAAGGCAACAGATACTGAAACAACTGGCCCATCCATGTATGCTTGAACCTTCTGCAGGGGTGGCAGAGTCTGGTCTGGCTTTAGCCACAGAAAAATGCGCAGGACTTAAGATCCTGTGGCTTAGCGCCTTCGAGAGTTCAAATCTCTCCCCCTGCAACTCTAGATAAATTTTATAAGCTTTAAACAAGATACAAATTCGATTATATGGATGTTGATGAAAAAATTAAAGTGATAAAAAGCTTCGCAGCTGAAATAGTTACAGAAGATGAGCTTAGATCACTTTTTGAAACAAACGAGCACCCAATTGCATATGATGGCTTTGAACCATCTGGCCTTGCTGGCATACACTTTGGCTTAATGCGTGCAAAAAACCTCAAAAAGATGCTTAGCATAGGGATAAAGTTCAAGCTTTACATAGCTGATTATTTTGCGATGATAAACAACAAGCTAGGTGGAGACCTAGAAAAAATAAAGAAAGCAGGTAAGTATTTTACATATGTGTGGAAGGCTGCGGGCATAGATCTTAGCAAGGTAGATGTAGTTTGGAACAGCGAGCTCATGAATGATTTTTCATATTGGGATAGATATATAAGAATAGGCAGGCTCTTCTCTATAGATAGGGTAAAAAGGGCTGTAACGATAATGGGTAGAAAAGAGGGTGAAAGCCTATCTGTTGCGCAACTTTTTTACCCGATTATGCAGGCCACAGACATATTTCAGATGAACATTGATATATGCCAGCTCGGAATAGACCAGAGAAAGGCTAACATTATAGCAAGAGAGGCTGCACAGAAGATGAATTGGAAGGTGCCAGTTATAGTAAGCCACCCGCTTCTTTTAAGTCTAAAAGGTATGCCACCAAATCTAAAAGGTGCAAGCGAAGATGTACTTATAAGTTACAAAATGTCTAAGTCAGACCCAAAGAATGCGATCTTCGTTCATGATAGCTATGAAGAAATAAAGAAAAAGATTGAGAGCGCCTACTGTCCTGAAAAAATAATAGATGGTAACCCAATGTTTGATTATCTTGAAAAGATTATAATCGATGATAAGACAAAGCCTATCGTTATACCTAGACCAGCTAAGTTTGGTGGCGACCTTGAACTCGATAATTATGACCAGCTAATTATTGCTTATAGGGAAGGCAAGCTACATCCAGCAGACCTGAAGAACTTTGTTGCAAATGAGCTTGAGAAGCAGATAAAACCGATAAGGGAATTTTTTGAAAAGAACAGAGAAGCAAAAGAGCTATATGAAGAGGTTAAAGGCTACGCAATAACAAGATAAATTTGGCAGGTATAAATGTATTATATAGTTGCAAAAAATGTATCCAAGTATTTTTCTAATACAAAAGCGGTAGAGAATATAAGTTTCTCGCTAAAAGAAGGCGAAAGGTTAATACTACTTGGGCCAAATGGTGCTGGCAAGAGCACCCTACTTAGATTGCTCTCAGGAATATTAAGGCCAGATACAGGCTATATAGAGATTTTAGGCAATAAAACGGTACCTTACAATAGCGAGATAAATAGATATGTTTCCTTCTTAGGAGAAAACTATGCTCTTTACGATAACCTTAGCGTAATTGACAACCTTATTTTCTTTGGAACGCTTTATGATATTGAAAAGGAAGAGATTATTGAAAGAGCTAAGGAGATACTTTCAAGATTAGATGCAATCGAGTTTATTAATAGAAAGGTTGGAGAGCTAAGCAGGGGAACAAAGCAGAAGATCGCAATATGTAGGGCATTATTAAACAAGCCAAAGGTCCTGCTTCTTGACGAACCAACAGCATTCTTAGATCCGCATGCCACAGATGAGTTGCATAGTGTAATAGAAGAAGCAGATGCTACAATAGTTTATGCCACTCAAAGATTTGATGAGTTGCACAAGATGAAAGGTAAGATAATGCTTCTTGATCATGGCAGAAAGAAAGCTTATGGCTCGCTTGAGCAGATTCTTTCATCTATAAAAGACATAAACGTCGAGATATACCTTTTAAATGAAAAGAAGCTCTTGCTTAGAAGATGGAACTTTATACAGAAGAGGAATAAAATAAATGCAAAGCTCAAAAGTGCTAGCGAAATACCAGAGCTTATTGAAGATATAGTAAAGGAAGGTGGAAAGATATTAAGCGTAAGTTATCTCAGGGAAAGTATAAGCAACGAATGGGTGGTAAAATAAACTGGAATAAGATATGGGCTATAAGTATGAAGGACATGAAAGAAGCGTTTAGCAGCCTCTCAATCTCAGGGCCTATGATAGGCATACCTATCTTCTTTGCTGTGTTGCTCCCGCTCTTCACATTTTATATTGCAAGGTATGCTGGTAGTACCATAATACCACAGATAGCTGGAATTTCTGTTCCGCAATCATTTGGAAATCTTTATTTCATTGAATTCTTTTCTATAAATATTCTTGGACCTATTTTCATGACAATGCCGATAATAACCGCATCGGTTCTTGCGGCAGACAGTTTTGCTGGAGAAAAAGAGAGAAAGACTGCAGAGGCTCTGCTCGCCACACCTACAACAAACACAGAACTGCTGATAGGCAAGATATTTGCTTCGCTTATACCTGCGGTTCTACTTACAATTGCAGTATTTATAATATATGCCTCGATAACCGATTATCTCTCACTAAGCTCTTTCGGAATAGCTATATTTCCAAATATTGCTTGGTATATGATGCTCCTCAACTCACCATTTCTTGCACTCACAACCATTGGGCTTGTAGTTCTGATTTCGACAAAGGTTAGGGGAATAAAAGAGGCGCAACAGATAAGCACCCTTCTTATATTACCACTGCTTGTAATACCATTTGCCTCTATCTTCAACCTTGCCAAACTAAACCTACAGTTCTTTATTATTCTACTCATTGTGCTCTTAATAACGAGCTCTGCTGTTTTATATTTAAGTGAAAAGTTCTTTGACAGAGAAAGATTTATATTATCTTGATATATATTTAAGTGTGGTTTTATGTCTTCGATCTTAGGATATACTCTGATTGCTTTGGGAATAATATTATTACTTGTAACTTTCTTCATCGGATACGGCTTATATGCAAGCTTGAATTCAGAAAGTTATGCTCCTTTGCCAAATCAGCCTAGCATAAATGGTTCTATCTCTACTCTAACAAGCACTCTTGCCACCACTGCAAAAGAAACAGGCTTTATCTTCTTACAAATAGTTATTCTATTTCTTTTTGCTAGCATAGGCTATAAATTTGCAGATCTTGGCATAAAACTCATCAAAGAAAGCAAGAACAAAGAAGAGAAATGATTAGCTAATACCTATCAGTGCTGTGCCAACTGCTATAGTTATTATTCCGACCCATCTAAATGCTGAAATCGGCTCGATAAGCATTGCAAGCAGACTTGCAAAAATATATGAAAGACCACCGAAGCTGTAAACCCAGCTTAGGTTCGCCCTGCTAAGTGCAAAAAAATAGAATGCGGTAGAAATAAGGTAAGAGACAATGCCAAAAAATATAAGCACAACAAAAATTATATGGCTATGACTGCTTAGCCCTAGTTTGAAAAGAAATTGACCGAAGCCACCAAGGAAAGTACTTGCCACAAGAATCATTGCAATAATCGCTTTTCTTGTTTGTTGTTGTTCCATAACACCACTAGAATGTCATTGCAACTATTGCTATTCCAAGCACCACAAGCAGTACACCTATTATTCTTACAGGGCCGATCTTTTCGCCAAGGCCGAATTTTGAAAATAAAAGCACAAATATAAATGAGCTTGCAAAGGTTGGATAAACAAAAGAGAGTGCACCGTTGTCAAGAGCGAAGAGATAAATTGGCAGTGCAATGAAATACATAAAGGCGCCAAATACTATCCATTTATTTTTAAATACGCGGATTAGTTCTCTTACGTTTGCCTTGAATCTTGGAAGGTTTTTCTTGAAGATATACTGGGCTATTGATGCAATAAATGCAGATAGAACTGTAATTCCTATTATTAACAGAGCACTATACATAAAACTACCAAACGGTATAGATATAATAGGATATGATATTTAAATATAAACGTAGATTTAAAGAATGTGGTCTTGATGGAACCAACATACGATGAGAAACATTTGTTCTATCTTGCAACAGCGGTAATAGTACTTACTATCCTCGCAATAATAGTATTTATATATTCAGGCGGCAGCTATATTTTCTATGCAGTAGCACTAATAACAATCGTAATTGGATTCTACATGTCATACTATGGTTCTAAGATTAGTGCTGCAGGAACAAAGCCAAAGCAAAAACAGAAAAAGAAAGGTAAGTAAACTGGTTTGATGAACAAGTTAATTATAGCTGAAAAACCAAGCGTAGCCTTAAGGCTAGCGAGCTCTTTAGCAGAGGGAGAGTATAAAAGGTATTCGTTTGGTGGAATAAGTTATTATGAGTTAAGGAATGGAAGCGATATCTTATATGTTGTTGCTGCAGCAGGCCATTTATTTACAATAAGGCAGAAGGAAGGAAGTAAAGGTTTCCCTATTTTTGATGTAGAGTGGGTCCCATCATACTTGGCTAATCGAAAGGCCTATTTTACGAAAAAGTACCTTGACACTATAGTAGAGATAGGTAGAAGGTGCAACCTTTTCATAAATGCCTGTGACTACGATATAGAAGGCACAGTAATAGGAACAAATATTATTAGGTTTATAACGCATGGCAATGTGAATAGCAATGTTGAGAAGAGCGTTGCACTCAGAATGAAGTTTTCTACAACAACAAAAGAGGATTTAGTAAATGCATATAAAAACATAAATCCTTTTGATGAAAACAACTTCAACGCTGGGGAAACAAGGCACATTATAGACTGGATGTGGGGCATAAACATGAGTAGGGCGCTTATGCGCTCTCTATATGCAAACGGTGTAAAGAAGACTGTGAGCATAGGAAGAGTTCAAGGACCTACACTTGCAATACTCGCAAAAAGGGAGATGGAGATAAATGCCTTTACACCTAAGCCCTACTGGAAGGTATATATTACAGCAAAAGGTATTGAATTTGAGAATACAAAAGGAGATATTTTTGACAAAAGGGTCGCTGATGAAGTACTTGAAAGAAGCAGGGTAAAAGAAGCGCTTGTCAAAAAAGTAGATAGCAAAGAGGTCTTGGAAAGGCCGCTTCCGCCTTTCGATTTAACGACACTCCAGCTTGAAGCCAGTAGAGTATTTAATATAGATCCTTCTAGAACACTCGCAATAGCTCAGTCTCTTTATGAAAGGGCTTATATTTCTTATCCAAGAACATCATCGCAGAAGCTGCCTTATTCGCTTAATCTGCCAAGGATAATATCAGAACTCAGCAAAAACAGCAAGTATAGCGAGCTTGCAAGTAGCTTAATCAAAGAGAAGCGCTTTAAGCCTGCTGAGGGAAAGAAAGAGGACGAAGCACATCCAGCAATCTTTCCTACAGGTATAATACCAAAAAGCTTGGAAGATGATGAAGAAAAGATATATGATCTTATTGTTAAGAGATTTCTTGCCTGCTTTGCAGATTATGCTACGATAGAAAAAACAGAAGTAATATTAGATGTCAATGGTGAGCTCTATAGAGCTAATGGTGAAGTAATAAAGAAAGAGGGCTGGCTAAGATTTTATGCCCCGTACATTGAGGCCAAAAACAAGGCTATGCCAGAGTTAAATGAAGGTGAAAAGATAAAGATAGACCGGGTTTTTGAAAAAGAACTGAAAACAACGCCGCCAAAAAGATTCACAAAGGCAAGTCTGATAAGTTTATTGGAAAAGAAAAACTTAGGCACAAAAGCAACAAGAGCCGAGATTATAGACACACTCTTCAAGAGAAATTATATAGAAGGGAGCAGCATAAAGGTAACTGATTTTGGAATGAGCGTATATAATGCACTTAAGGAGAATTGCAAGGAGATTCTAGATGAAGCGCTAACAAGAAAATTAGAAGAGGATATGAATAATATCATGCGTGGAAAAGCAAGAAAAGAAGATGTTATAGATGAGGGTAAAAAGATAATAGAAAGGATAATTAGCGAATTTAAAAGCAAAGAAGAAGCAATAGGCAAGAGCCTTAAAGAAGGCTTACAGGAAACCTCGAAAGGAGAGGTATTGGGAAAGTGCAAATGCGGTGGAGATTTAATAATTAAGCATTCTAAAAACGGCAAGAGCTTCGTTGGCTGCACAAACTGGCCTCAGTGCAATGTGACATATCCGCTGCCACAATCTGCAAAGGTTTTGCCAACGGGAAAGATATGCCCTTATTGCCATACACCAATAGTTAAAATATTCAGGAGGGGAAAGAGTGTTTTTGAGATGTGCTTAGATCCAACATGTCCAACTAAAAAAGATTGGAATAAAAATGAAGAAAAAATAAATGAAAAGGTAAACAAGAGGGCAAAGGTAAAAAGCAAAAAATAAGTGATAAAATGTTCATATATCCGCACATCTACAGGAAGCTTAAAAGGGGGCCACAGGTTATGCTCCCAAAGGATATAGGCATTTTGCTTGCATACACATGCGTAGACAAAGAAAGCATATGCATCGATGCTGGTACTGGAAGTGGTTGGCTCACTGTAGCTCTTGCTCGAATAGCAAAGCATGTGTATTCATATGATATCAGAGAGGATTTTATCAAAATAGGAGAAAAGAATGCGGAGATGCTTGGCTTAAAAAATATAACATTTAGGAATGCAGATATAACAAAGAGGATATATGAAAAAGATGTTGATATAGTAACGTTAGACATGCCTAATCCTGAAAAAGCACTAAGAAATGTCAAAAAGGCTTTGAAGCCAGGCGGCTATGTGGTAAGCTTTTTGCCACATACAGAACAAGTAAGCAAATATGTGAAAAAGCTAAACATACTAAAGTTCAGCGAGATACACGTTGTAGAGGTGATTTTGAGGGATTATCTTGTAAGGGAAGAAGGAATGAGGCCGACAAACAAAGGTATATGGCACACAGGATATCTAACATTTGCAAGGAAGCCATCTGTTTAGCTTGTTTAGCTTCCCAGCTGCTCATTATCATAAGACGCTTTACCTTTTTGATGTTAATGCGATATTTGCAAGCATAGCCTCTAACTGTATTCTTTCATTTGCCCCTTCAACTATTCTAAAATTGCATTCGCCAATCTTATCCATTATCTCAAGCTTTGCTTTATCGTCGATCTGCATGTTTGGTACTTCTCTATAGCACTGCATCAATATATCCTCACCACTCATACCATATACAAAGACAAGCTTGTTAAGCTCCTCTCTTGCTTTGACAAAATCACCGCTCAAAGCATATCTAAGCATAGAAACTATTTCCTTTGGCCTTGCCCTCGCTGCTATATCGTATATACTCTTTTCTGTTATCTTCTTGTCCAATATGGCTGCACTTTGTAGTATATTCGTTAGTTTTCTTAAGTCGCCTTCACTAACATATATCAATGCTTCTATAGCTTTTTCATCTATCTCTAATGATTCGCCCTTTGCTATCCTTTCTATAAATTTCTTCATCTCATCTACATTAAGAGGCTTGAACCTAAGAACAACACACCTACTCTGTATAGGTTCTATTATCTTGCTAGCATAATTTGCACTAAGTATAAACCTTGTTGTAGAAGCATATTTTTCCATTGTTCTCCTAAGCGCATGCTGTGCCTCTGGTGTAAGTGCATCTGCCTCATCAAGAAATATTATCTTTACAAGCCCCTCTTCCAAAGGCAATGTTTTTGCAAACTCCTTCACCTTGCCTCTTATTACATCTATTCCCCTCGTATCGCTTGCATTTAGCTCTAGAAATGCTTCATTTATCTTATCACCATAGAGCTCTCTAGCCATAGCAATGGCACTTGTTGTTTTTCCGACACCTGCAGGTCCTGCAAAAATCATGTTTGGAAAGTTTTTTGTCTTTACAAACGCCTTCAGCCTTTCCACTATTGCGGTTTGGCCTATAACCTCGCTTAGCTTTGAAGGCCTATATTTTTCTGTCCAAGATAAATCAAGAACCCCCATTTAATCAGAAAATATTATTAGCTTACAAAATATAAATATTTAAGCAAGCACATCATATGCCTCTGCTATTCCTCTCAGAACTATATAAATTACAAGTATTGCTACGAGTACAAGCCCTACCCAAAGAGGATAATTTGATACATACACTAGCACTAAGTATGCGAATGCGAAGAATTTAACAACATTAATGCCTCCTCTTCCAATGTTCGAAGAATATATAATCCTTGCAAACTTGGTTCTTGGCTTTGAGGATGTTCCTCTTGAAGCCATAAGAGCATCAACAAACGCATGCCTAAAAATTACTATAAATACAACAAAAAGAGGGATAAGCCTTAAGTAGGTAAAGACTATCCAAAATGTGTATTCAATTACTCTGTCTCCAGCTATGTCTATTCTTGGCCCAAACCTGGATTCTCTTTTTGCTATCTGCTTGAAATGCGCTATTTTCTCCTTTTCTTTTTCGTCTTTTGAAAGAGCGGCCTTCAAGTAAGAAGAAAAGCTTATAACGCCTTTGCTTGCACTCCTTATTGCTAGATATCCATCTAACCCATCAAGTAGATACATTATAAATATAACAAATATTGTAACCCATGGGTTAATCTTCAGAAGAAGCATATAAACTACTAAAAAAACCATGAATGTTCTTATGAGCGTAGCTGCATCTGCGCTTCGCATTAAACCACAAATAAATTTAAAACAGAAAGATTTAATATTTGATTACTAAATCCTATCTATAATAATCCTTTAGCCTTGATTTTATGGAGACAAATTATGAAGAAGAAATTCTAAAGTATTGGCAAGAGCATAAGATATTAGAAAAGTGGCGTGCAAAGAATAAGGGCAATAAGCCTTTTTACTTTCTAGATGGCCCACCTTATGTTAGTGGTGAGCTGCATCCAGGCCAGATCTGGGTAAAGGATGTAAAAGATATTCTTTTAAGATACAAGCGCATGCGTGGCTATGATGTTCATGATAGAGCTGGCTACGACGTTCATGGCTTGCCTGTAGAGCATGCCGTTGAAAAATCTATGGGAATAAAATCAAAGCTTGAGCTTGAATCAAAGATAAGCGTGGATAAGTTTACAAAAGCTTGCAGGGAGTATGCTGATTCACTTATCCCAAAAATGAATAGGGATTTTATTAGGTTCGGCGCTTCGCTAGATTTTGAAAATGCTTATGTACCTTACAAGAGCCAATACATAGAAAAGGCTTGGAATATAATCAAAAGGCTCAGCGAGAAAGGCTTGCTTTATAAAGAGGGCAAGCCGCTTACTTACTGTCCAAGCTGTGAGACCGTTCTTGCACAAGGCACCTTAGAGGTTGAATACAGCGATGAAAAAGACCCTTCAATTTTTGTTATATTTAAAGTGGATACCAAAAGATCAAAACCAAAAATAGAGATAGATGAAGAGACTTATCTGCTCATATGGACAACAACACCCTGGACCTTGCCAGCAAATATGTCAGTTGCAGTAAACCCAAAGGAGCTATATGTAAAGGCTAATATAAACGGCAGGAAGCTTATTCTTGGAAAAAAGAGGCTTGACGCCATTGTATCAAGCTTGAACGCAAATGCTGTTGTTGAAGCAGAATTTTACGGCAGTGAGCTTGAAGGCATATATTATATTAACCCGCTTGAAGAAAATGTGCCAATACAGAAAAAATTCAGGAAATACCACAAGGTCCTCTTATCAGATACTATAGTAAGCATGGATGAAGGTTCTGGAATTGTGCATATAGCGCCAGGGCACGGACCTGAAGATTATAAACTTGGAAAGCGCAACAAGATACCTATCTTTTCTCCTATAGATGAACATGCAAGATACACAGAGGATGCAGGCGTATATAAAGGCTTACTTATTCCAGATGAAGCAAACAAGGCTGTGCTAGATGATCTAGAGAAGCTAGGTGTATTGTTAGACAAAGGCATTGTAGTACATAGCTACCCTCATTGCTGGAGATGCGGAAGCAAGCTAATTTATAAGTCAACAGACCAATGGTTCCTTAATATAGGAAAGGTGAAGAAGAAGCTGCTAGCTTCAAATGAAAAGGTAGTATGGCACCCGAAAGAGGCTAAGGAGTGGCATGCAAATGTGCTTAGCAACTCGCCTGATTGGTGTATATCGAGGCAAAGATTCTGGGGTATACCTATACCAATCTGGAAATGTGATAAATGTGGCAACTTTGAAGTCATAGGCTCATTAAAGGAGCTTAAAGAGAAAGCAGTTAACAAGGATTATGCAGAAAAGCTGGATGATTTACATAGACCTTATATAGACAACGTTTCTTTGAAGTGCAGCAAATGCGGGGGAGAGATGCATAGGATAAGCGACGTCTTTGATGTATGGTTTGACTCGAGCATAGCATTCGAGGCAAGCCTTAGCGACGAAGAATTTAATAAGCTATTCCCTGCTGACTTAATATTGGAAGGTATAGACCAACTAAGAGGCTGGTTCTCAAGCTTGCTTAAGAGCAGCATTATGCTTTATGGCAAGGCACCATATAAGGAAGTTGTAGTTGACGGAATGCTCCTTGCAGAAGATGGAAGGGAGATGCACAAACACCTCGGCAATTATATCTCGCTTGGAGAGCTGCTAAAGATGACAAGTGCTGATGGTTATAGGCTTTGGGTGTCTAGCCACACCCAGTGGCTTGACATTCCTTTCAATAGATCAGAGCTAAAGGAGGCAGAAAAAATAATAATTGTATTGCAAAATATAGCAAGGCTTATCAATGATTATTCTGATGCAATAGGATACAAAAATGAGAAGATAAGAGCGGATACAAAAGATAAGATAAACGCTTGGATAATCTCAAGGCTTAATACGTTGATTAAAGAAGAGAATGATGCACTTGATGATTATGATGTCGAAAGAGCAAACAGAGCACTAAGGCAATTTATTCTAGATGACTTTAGCAGATTTTATCTCAAAATGGCTAAAAAGAAGGTTATATATGGAGATACAAGAATTGCAAAAAAAACAATCGACACTATGAAATTTGTATTCTATAATGTTCTTATTTTGGTTTCGCCTTTCGCGCCATTCACTGCTGAGAAACTATATTTAGACAACTTTGCAAGCAAAGAGAGCATATTCCTCGATGACTGGCCGAAATATAAGGAGGGGCTCGTAGACAAAGAATTAGAGGAATCGTTTGATATAGCGCTCGATGCGATAACAGCAATACTAAACAGCAGGGAAAAGGCAAAAGTTAAGTTAAGGTGGCCACTCAGCAAAGCAGTTCTTGAAGTAAAGGATGATAAGGCGCTTGAGGCTCTTGAAAAGCTCTCAGACATCATTGAGGACTATACAAATGTAAAGAAGCTTGAGCTAAAGAGGATAAGCGGCGTAGAGAAAGTTATAAAACCGCTTTTCCAGAAGATTGGGCCAGAATTCAAGGACGATTCAAAAGCGATAGCTTATGCCTTGCAAAACGCAAATCCAGATGAGGTTGAAAGAGAGGTAAGCGAAAAAGGTTACTATCAGCTTCATACTGAAAGAGGTGCGTTTAACATAAGGGCTGAGCACTTTACCATTATAGAACGCAATGTGGAAAGTGATGCTGCAAAGTTTGATTATGGTATAGCATATGTAGACCCAACACTTAGCAAAGAGCTTATGAGCGAAGCGCTCTATAGAGAGCTTGCAAGACGCATACAGTTAATGAGGAAGGAGCTGGGCCTTAAGAAAAAGGATAAGATAGAAATTTATTACAGAACCTCAGGAGAAATGGAAAGGATTATAAATGAGAAGAAAAAAGACCTCATGAAGGAGGTAAATGCAACAACAATTGAAGAGAAAAATGAACTAAACGGCAAAAAGTTCGAGATTGTAGACCAAGAGATAGAAATAGAGATCAAGAAAACAGGTTAATAGTTGTCTGCAGTTGCACTCTTGAATGCCTTTCTATAATTAATGTTTGTCCAGCAATCCTTGCATATTACTATCCTCACAGTCTTGCTTACCTTCTTCGAGCTTTTTACGCAGTCGTTGCATATCTTCCTGTGACAATACCTGCATGTGCTATATTTGTATATTTCTGCTCCACATCTCTCGCATATCATGAAATCACTAAAACAAAATAGATATTTATTTATAAAAAGTAAGATATAAAAAGTTGATACTATGGCAAAGGTAGTCATTGAAACCTATGGTTGTACATTAAACCAGGCAGATAGCAGGATTATGGGCCACATATTAAAGGAGAATGGCTATGAGGTGGAATATGGCAAATATGAAGGGAATGCAGATTATTTAATTGTAAATACATGCACAGTTAAGAGCCCAACAGAAAATAAGATAATCTACAGGCTACGCAAGCTTAAAGGACTTGGAAAAAAGCTTATAGTTGCGGGCTGCTTAGCTAGTGCTGATACTCAAAAGGTTATGAATATTGTTCCAGATGCGAGTATAATAACAACAAGCAATGTAAACAAGATTGCAGATGTATTGAAGTTTATAGAGAGCGGCAAAAATGTTGTAATTGATTCATATAATAGGATAGACAAGCTACAATATGGCTTAGAAAATAATTCTGTAATTGCAAGAATACCAATAAGCGAAGGTTGCTTAAGCAACTGCTCGTTCTGCGAAACCAAATTTGCTAGGGGCCCTTTAAACAGCTTCTCAGAAGAGCTTATATTAAGAGCGGTAAAGAATGCTGTAGAGCAAGGTTCTAAGGAGATAGAGCTCACATCACAGGATATAGGAGCATATGGTGCCGATAGAAAAACAAACATAGCAGAACTTCTCAAAAAGGTCGTTGAGATAGAAGGATCATTTAAGGTAAGGGTAGGCATGCTCAACCCAGAGCACCTGCACAAATATTTTGATGAGCTTTTAGAAGCATACAAGAGCGAAAAGGTTTACAAGTTCTTCCACCTGCCTGTGCAATCTGGAAGCAACAAGATACTAAGGGATATGAATAGAAGGTATACAGTAGAAGATTTTGCAAGCTATGTTGGTGAGATAAGGAAAAAACTCAATGCTTCAATTGCAACAGATATTATTGTTGGCTACCCAACAGAAAGCGAGGATGACTTTGAAAAGAGTGTAGAGCTTATAAAAGAGATAAGGCCAGAGGTGGTAAATATATCTAAGTTTGGTGCTAGGCCACATGCACCTGCAAGCAGGCTTAAGCAGCTTAGCGGTAAGACCATTAAAGAGAGAAGTATAATTCTTTCAAGGATTGCAAGAGAGATCGAATTCAATGAAAGAAATAAGCACATTGGGGAAAGAAGAGAGGTATTAATAACAGAGAAAAACAGAAAGTCTTATACAGGGAGAGATAACGCATATAATGAGATCGCAGTACTTGGCCAAGTTAACCTTGGTGAAAGTGTTGAAGTTGAGATAACCGGAAACTCTGCAGCGTGTTTTGTTGGTGTGCCACTTAAATCATAACATGAATAAACTCTTGGCTTTCTGCTATGCATTCTGTAAGTTTCATAATTATTTCATAATTTATTTAAGTTGCTTTTAGATAAGTAATTTAAATCTCATTAGTCTATTTTTATCTATGTACTCTGAGGAAATAGAGAAAGCGCTTAAAAAAGAAAAGATAGAGGTAGGGGATAAGATTAAGCTTATTTCTCCAAAAGGTGAGTTTAAGGGCATACTAATGGAAAGGCCTGAGCTTGGTGACAACAATATACTAGTGATAAAACTTGATAACGGGTATAATGTTGGTATAAGGTTTGAGAAAGGCTCAAAGATTGAAAAGGTTGAAAGCAAGGAAGCAAAAAAGGAGAAAGAAGTAAAGTTTAAGGCCAAGACAAAAAGTGGCTTGCCGGAGGTTGGCTTGATATATACCGGTGGCACGATTGGAAGCAAGGTAGATTATAGGAGTGGCGGTGTATTTATGCTAACAAAACCAGAAGAGCTTCTTGCTGAGGTACCAGAATTAGAAAATATTGCAAATATAGAACTAAATCCATTGATGAGCATAGCAAGCGAAGACATGACATATATAGAGTGGCAAAAGATAGCAAAGGCGGTTGCAGATGCCTTGAAGAAAGATAGGGGCGTAGTTATAACACACGGAACTGATACAATGCATTACACCTCTGCTGCTTTGAGCTTTATGCTTAATGGGCTTAATGCACCTGTTATTCTTACAGGATCGCAAAGGAGCAGTGATAGAGGATCTAGCGACGCATTTATGAACCTTATCTGCTCTATGCATGTTGCAGCAAAAAGCAACATTGCAGAGGTAGCAATCTGCATGCATGAAAGCTCATCAGATACATACTGTAGTATTATCAGAGGCACAAAGGCTAGGAAGATGCACACATCAAGAAGGGATGCTTTCAAACCTATAAACAACAAGCCAATTGCAAGGATTTCAAGAGCAGGGGAGATTGAATATATTAGCGAATATAATAAGATAAGAGAGGATAGCGATGATAAGCTAAGGCTACTCACAGGCTACGAGCCGAAGGTTGCACTTATAAAAGCTTATCCAAATTCCCAGCCAGAGATAATTGATTACTATCTATCAAAAGGCTTTAAAGGCATTATAATAGAAGGCACCGGCCTCGGGCATACGCCTGTATCTACGCTTCACAAAGAATATTCATGGCTAGAGCATGTTAAAAATGCTGTCGATTCTGGAATGATAATAGGTATTACCTCGCAATGCCTTTACGGCAGGGTTAACCCAAATGTGTATAGGAATCTAAGGTTATTGAGCAATGCTGGCGCTATATACTGCGAAGACATGCTTCCAGAAGTGGCTTATGTCAAGTTGGGCTTTCTACTTGGAAACTACAAGAAAGAAGAAGCTGAGAAAATGCTAAACGTAAATATTGCTGGCGAGATCACAAAGAGAAGCGAAATAGATTGGTTTATATGAGGCACGAAAAAGATTATTATCAGAAAATAGGGTTCAAATGCGGCTTGGAGATACACCAAAGACTCCTTACAAGCGAGAAGCTTTTCTGCTCCTGCAGCGCAAACAAAGAGGGCGAGAAATTACCAATAAAAATAGAAAGAACACTAAGAGCAGTTGTTGGTGAGCTCGGCGAGATAGACAAGGCTACAGGATTTGAAAGCATGAAGGGTAGGCGCTTTATATATAACACATACAAAGATACTTCATGTCTTGTAGAAATAGATGAAGAGCCGCCACATGAGGTAAACAAAGAGGCGCTAGAAATTTCTTACCTTATAGCAGCAACATTCAACGCTAGCTTACCTGATGAGATAGAGGTTATGAGAAAAGAGGTTGTTGATGGCAGCGATCCGAGCGCATTCCAAAGGACAATGCTTATAGGCTACGATGGTTTTCTTGAGCTTAACGGAAGGAAGATAAATATACCTTCTATATTTTTAGAGGAAGAGTCAAGTGGGATAGAAAGCTCAGACAGCGAAGTTGTTATTTATAATGTAAATAGGCTCGGTATACCACTAATCGAGATAGATACAGATCCTGAAATTAAGAACCCTGATGAAGCCAAAGAAGTGGCGATGAGTATAGGAACACTTCTAAGGTTAACAGGAAAAGTTCAAAGAGGCATAGGCACCATAAGGCAAGACGTTAATGTATCGATAAAAGAGGGTGCAAGGATAGAGATAAAAGGCTTCCAAGAACTCGAAGTAATGGATGAAATTATAGATAATGAGATAGAAAGACAGCAGAAGCTTATTGAGATAAGCAAAAAACTTAAAGAGAGAAAAGCAGAAGTAGGGGAAGCAATAGATGCTACAGAGATCTTCTCAAAAACAGGTGCAAAGATAATAAAGAGTGCTATAGAGAAAAAAGGGGTTGTGCTTGCTACAAAGCTTAGTGGATTCAAAGGTCTAATAGGTATGGAGATAAATCCTGATAGAAGATTAGGTAGTGAGATAAGCGATTATGCAAAGATTGCAGGAGTAGGAGGCATAATACACAGTGATGAGGATTTAAAGGGCTACGGTATCTCTGAAGAAGAGATAAACAATCTTTGCAACAAGCTAGAGATTAAAGAAAATGACGCTTTTATCATTATAGCTGGAGAAAAGGAGAAGGCTGAGAAAGCAATTTCACTTGCGCGCTATAGGGCGGAGTATGCAATAAAGGGCGTGCCGCCAGAAACAAGAGGCATAGACTCAAAAAAGAATATAACTAAATTCTTAAGGCCACTCCCTGGAGGAGCAAGGATGTATCCAGAGACAGATGAAAAGCCCATACTAGTAGATCACAAGCTCTATGAAGAAATCAAAAAGAATGTACCGAGCATAGAAAGGATAGAGAGCAGGCTTATGAATGAGATAGGCAATAAACAGATAGTTGAGGAGCTTATTAGGTCACCAAAGCTACAAGATTATTTTTACATAGCTGAAAAAGTGAAGGATGCATATCAGCTGATAGCAACAACACTTCTCCAGAAGATGAAGGAACTAAAAAGACTAGGAATAGATGTTGAGAGGATAAGCAATGATACACTCATATGCATTTTTGAAAGATACAAAAATAGGATAATAACCAAGCAGGCTTTTGAACCTATAATAAAGGCACTTCCTAGAAACTGCAGTGATGTTGATAGGATAATTGAGGAGCAGAAGCTTGTCAGAATTTCTGGAGATGAGCTTATAGAACTTATAAAGAATGAAATTGATAAAGGAAATAAACAGAAAAATTTGATTATAAGTAGCATTATGTCAAAATACAGGTTAAACATTGATGGCGAAGAACTCAATGATGTTATAGATGTGTTATTAAAGGTGGATAAATGAAATACAGCATAGTAGGCAGCTCGATGCAAAGCTTAGACATAGAGCTAGAAGAAGGCGAAAAGATTTATGGTGATTCTGGAAAGCTTGTAAGCAAAAGCGAAAATGTCGTTATGGTGCCAAGACTTGTTGGTGGTCTGGTGGGTGCTATAGAGAGAAAAATTACTGGCGCAACAGCTATGCTTACAGAGTTTTCTCCGAAAGATACACCAGGGGTTGTTTCAATGTCAGGCGTCATGCCGGGCAAAATAAAAGCGATAGAGCTAGAAGAAGGCGAAGCGTTCGTTGCAGAGCATTATGCCTTTCTCGCCGCAGAGGATTCTGTAAAGTTTACTATACAGATAGTGAATGTGGGTGCCGCATTCTTTGGCGGCGCAGGTCTTGTGCTTCAGAAATTTGAAGGACCCGGAGTTGTTTTTATACACACTGTAGGAGATATTATAGAGTATGAGCTTGATGGGACAAAAGCACTTGAAGTCGACCCTGGACACATAGCTGGTTTTTCGGCTACGCTTGATTACAAGATAAGGTTTGTTGATAATATAAGAACAGCTATGTTTGGTGGTGTAGGTATTTTTCTTGCAAAATTTGAAGGAAAGGGTCATGTAATACTGCACAGCATTTCCAGATTTAAACTATCATCTGAGATATTCATAAATGGATTTGAGCAAAACAAGAATTTGATGCAGAAAAAGCAATAAAAAGAAAGGAAAGCATATCTCAGCTTCTTACTTATAAATCGAATGATACTCTGCGCCTGAATCGTCTACTATTGTTATACATTCTCCTTCGCATTCTATTAAGCAAGCTTGACAGAGTATGCATGCATCGCCGTTGACCGCAACAGAAATGCCACCGCTTCCATTTTCATACTTCTCTGCAAAGTGGCGATGCCCATCTTGCACATCTTTCCATTTGTTATATACCTCTTCGTTTATCTTCCCTTTCCACTGCTGTTCTGGTGGTGCTGGATCACTATTCACATCGCTTGCGTTCCTATCTTTCATCTCATACACAGCCACAGGGCATACGTCATGACAGTGCGCACATCCTGTACACTTTGTTTTATCAACCCAGACCTTCACATAATCACCATAACTAAGTTCTATAAACTATTTAAGTATAAAAACTATGCTGTCGAAACATTTACATTCTCTACAATTACACTTGGCACGAAGTAGTATGTGCCTAAGGTATCCCATGATGTTGCTTGCGCTATGTCGTTGCCCACTCTTGTTATGTTCATCATCATTCTTATCATATTGTCGCTTATTCTTATTCCAACCCCAGAACTGACATTAATTTGCTTTACCGCAAATTCTGGCGAGCCTTTCTTTATATAAATTGCAAGATCCCTTGGCATTGTAGAAAAATCACCAGTTAGATAATTACTAAACCTTGTATACCATGTGTTTGTTATAAGTATGCCTTTGTCTATACTTGCTATTAGCTTATCAATGCTCTGCTTCTTCTTATGTTCAACCACAAGCGTATTTGGGCTTGGATATACCAAACCAGCATTTCCTGTACTTCTTGTATTATACTTCTTTGCTGTGGAATAGTTGTGAAGATAGCGAATAAGCATACCTGCTTTTATTATTTGTGTTCTCTGTGTTGGGTAGCCTTCAGCATCAAATGGCGATGAATTTATGCCTGTTTCTATAGACCCATCGTCGTACATGCTTATTCCATTATTTGCAACATGCTTCCCCAACTTTCCGGTAAGAAAGCCACCAGTTTCAACATTGCCTATGCATGCCATGCTGTTTACATTAGAAAGCAGAACACCAGCTGGCGACCTTAGATATAACAGATCATATAACCCGCTATTTATCCTGTGAGTGGTATTAACATATTTGAGTAATTCAGCATTGCTTAATATCTTTTCAACCTTTATCTCGCTTAGCTTTCTGCTCGAGAGTGTATCTTGAATAGAAAGACCCTTATCGAAAATTCTCAAAGAAAGCCTTGCCTCAGTGCCATTTGAACTTGCTTCTACTCCTTTGCTTGTAGCTATCGAATATTTAGAGCTTGAAAGATGGAGCGTACCTGCAAGGTTCTCAGCGTTAACTTTACTTATAATATCATTGGCAAACTCAGCGGCACCATCTGTATTCATTTCGTCTATCCTTTTGTCAAATATAACAGTATTTTTGTATTTAAAAGGACCTTCTGCAATACCATAATAATCCTCTTTTGGCTTTGCAGCACTAATCGCCTTCTTGGCATTATTTATGCTCTGCCTTACACTTTCTATATCCAATTTTTCTATACTTGTAAAGGCTATCTTCTTATCTTTTGTTACGAAAAGAGAACCCCTCTCTCTTTTCTTCTCAACTATAGAATCAAGCTTGTAATTTGCAATCTTTAGATATGTGGAATTATAGCTTGATGTAGTTACAACTGCTTCATCAAAGCCTTCATTCATTACTATTCTAAGTATCTCACTTGCATCCATTTTCTCAGCCGAATTTCAAAAGCACAGAAGGGCCGCCCATCATTACAGGCACACCCTGCATAGGCTCACCTTTGCCACAATTTCCTGGATAAAGTTCAAAATCATTTCCAAGCAGAGAAACCGCTTTCCAAAAATCAAAAGTGCTTGCATCGAGCTTGTAGTTCTTTATCGGCACGCTTGGCTCGCCATTTTTAATTAAGTAAGCCTCGTTTCCTTGGTATCTGGCAAAGCTTCTCGTATCATCTATGTTCCATTCTGTAAAACTCTTTATGTATATGCCGTTTTTTGCTTCGCTGAAAAGCTCTTCGATATTTGCATCTCCCTTTTCTAGGTATGTGTTAGACATCCTTATTATAGGTTCGTTTGAGTAAGAATCGCTTCTTGCTGATGCATTGCTCCTTTTTCCCGTAAGATATGCATACTCCCTGTTAAGAAGAAGCTCGTTTTGAATACCTTCTTTTACAAGAATCTTTGGCCTTGCCTTTACTCCTTCATCATCATACAAGAAAAAGCCGTATGAATTTTTTATTGTTGGATCATCAATTATATTTACCTTTTCGCTTCCTATTTTAGTACCCAAATTAGAACTGTTTAAGTAGCTTAATCCTGCTTGAGCTGCCTCTCTACCAAACACCCTATCTGCCTCGCTTGGATGTCCTATACTTTCATGCACAGCTATACCAACGATCTCAGGTGAGGCAACTACATTCTTTATTTTTGAAAGCTCATAATTACTTAGGGATTTACCTTTCTCAAGCACATTGTGCAACGCTTTTATTTCTTTCTCTAATTTGTGCTCTAGTTCGTCTATTTTTAAAAGTTCGTAACCGCCAGTCTTACCAAACTCTATTGTTCTTTGCCTACTCTCCTTTCCTTTGCCTACTATTATACTAAAAAATCCGCTTACTCCGGGCAAGCTACTTCTTATCCTTGTACCCTCTGAATTTATCAAATATGTTTTAGACCTTCCTGTGCTCACATATAATGATCTAAAGCTCACACCTTCCTTTTTTACAAAATTGTCAAGCTCTTCTAGATCCTTTGGCAAATTTGTATATGAATCCTCTATCTTTATTTTTTCGCTTACTTTATAATCCGCTTTCTCCACCTTCTCTTTAGAAAGGTATACCTTATTTCCATTGAAGGGCTTGAACCTAAAAGCATCTTCGATTGTTTTTTTATCGAGCTTGTTTGTAGAAAAAGTTAATAAACTGCCTTTACTTATAAGCCTTATTCTTATGCCAGAGCTCTTAAAGATCGCTAAGCCGCTCGGCTTTCCTTGCTCTATAGAGTAAGAAGCACCTTCGCTAAGCTCTATGTATGCTTCTACAAAATCAAAGCCTTTCTTTAAACCGAGGGAGACTGCATAATCTGCAATCTCCTCATAGTTTTGCATTATGGTCAGCCAAACAGGCTAGCCAGGCCGCCAGCTGCCTCTTCTTCACTCTTCTTTTCCTCTTTCTCTTCTTTCTTTTCCTCCTTCTTTGCTTCCTGCTGAGGAGCTGCCACTTGCATTGTCTGTACATTCTGTACGTTCTTAATCACTTCCTTTATATTCACACCTTTTAGCGATGCTACCACAGCCTTTGCCTTTGCTTCGTCTGGCTGAAACCCTGCGGCTTCAACTACCTTCATGATATCTTTCTCGTTTATCTCTTTTCCAGCTGCGTCAAGCAAAAGTGCAGCATATATGTATTCCATCTTTTTTCACCTCATAAAATATTATTCAATATTAGCGCTCAATTTGATATTTAGAGCTTCTGCAACAGCTTTTGCAAGAAGCTTCTCTACAATCTCAGGTTCGTATATATTTGCAGTCAAGCCTAAGCCTAATGCTGAAAGATATGCCTTTCTTATCAATGCTTCTACATTGTATTCGGTTACATAGCCTGCTTCTATAGTTAGGTTATATGCTCTCTTGAATGCTACAGCTATATCATTCACCACACTTTCCCTTGTTATGCTGAATACCTCTTTTGTGAATAATATATTATTGTAAACAGCCCCTGCAAGCTCTGGCGCAACTTCGAATGGCAATATGTCAAGCATTCTTAACGCCTTTGAAACCGCAAGTGTTATCTTTCCACCCTTTGGCACAAGGACTTTGCTCTTTGCTATTATCACTTTACCTTTTTGTATCTGCACGTCTATGCCTGCTGCCTTGAGATCTGTTACCCCTTGACCTGGAGGTATACTTGTCTCTCCCGCTTCTATCACTATATCGCTTGGTGCAATCTGGTTTGGCTTTGCGGCAAGTTTTAGTTTGTTTGACTTCAACTCATTATAAAGCTCTACGGGATCCTTATTAGACAAGACAAGCACACTGTTCTTGTCGATAAATTGAGAAAGCTTTGAAAGATTTGGATCGGATTCAATTGTTCTAAGTAGAAGATTCTTTCTTGCAAATACAATTTTTGTATCATTTCTTAAAGAATTCCTCACCTTTTGCAAAAGCCTATCTGGTATTGCATTTATGGGCATAACTCCTACAGTCTTGTAATGCTTAACCTCTTCTCTTAGCTTGTTTACAAGCTCTATCTTATCTTTTTTTAGCATAGGCATAAAGATCACTACAACAGCTTGAGAGGCTTGCTCATGCTTAACTTGACAAATATTGATTTAATATGCGTTTGTCCGACCTTCTTTGAAATATTGTTTATTACCTCTTTTATGTTTTCAAATATCTCCTCAGGTTTCATATCCTCGCTACCAACAACTGTGTGAACAGTAGGCAAGAACTTACCTTTGCTTTTTATTACTACCCTTTTTGATATGTTTGAAACAAACTTTTCAAGATCGCTTGGATTAAATAAAGGCTTTGGCATTTTATTTCTAGGCCCTAAGAACTGACCAAGCTTCTTAGCTATCTCAGGCATGAGGTTTGGCTGAGCAAGAAGCTCGTAGTTAAGCAAAGAGTTAAGCTTTTCCTTATCGTTTGCTATTGAATCTATCTTTGTTCCATCTATTACCTCAACACCTAGCTGCTGGGCTTTTGAGATAAGATTTCTATCAGTTGCGAAGATCGCAGCCTTTCCAACCTTGCCCTTGCTGTAAGGCAGTATTATTTCCATGTTGAGCCTGTTATCCTGCTTTGAGAAATCTATACCTTTAAAATTTATTGCAAGCTCTACACTCTGCTTAAACTTTCTCTTACCTTTCTCCTCAGCTAGGAACTTTGAGAACTGATCAAATTTATCTTCTAGCATAAAATCCCTCCTGCAAAACTGCAGTGCTTGCGGGAAAACAAGCCTGAGCTTTAAGATATTATGAAGACAAATATATAAAAACTTATCTTACTTCCTAGCCTTTGATTAGAGTCGATTTATTGATTTTAAGCTATAAAAGAATTTACAGCTCGTAATAAGAATAAACGCCTCTTCACCCTTAGTAAATATTTTATGCAAGAGAATATAAATACATAGTTATAGCAATTTTTACAGGTATTTAAGGATTTAACCTATTAATTCGGATATTAGATTATATTTTGGGAATTATTATGCCTGCATCTCTTGAAAAGCAAGCATATGTAAAGAATGAACTTCCCTACGAGCTGCTAAAGGCTCTTTACAACAACTCTAGATTATCGCTCAGGGAGCTTGCTGCACAGCATGGTGTATCGCACCATGTGGTAAGCTATATGCTAAAGAGACTGGAAAGGGAGCATGGCATTGTATATACGCTAGAGCTTGACGAGAACAAATTGGGCTTTGCAAATGGAAGGATTGTTACAATAAAATTCAAGAATAAGCCAGATATAGAGATAATAAAGGAAAAACTCATAAATGATCCTTTTGTACAAGACCTTTACCTAGCAGACGGTGACTTTGACCTTATTATATATGTATCGGGCATAACAGAAGAGGAATTCAAGGTGTGGCAGTGGCATTTTAGAGAGTATTTCAACAAATATATGCCTCTCCTTAGGACTTCAACATTAACTACAAAATACGTAGGCTTTATGCCGCTTAGAAACAAGGCAATAATGAATTCGCCAAACCTATCGGAATTTGAGAAAAGAGTACTTGCTATTCTTAATGAAAATTCAAGAGAGAAGATATCAGAGATAGCAAAAAAGGTTAAGGTAAAAGATCTAGACAAGGTTATCTATGTTATCAAAAAGCTAAGGGAAAGAGGTATAATAAAGAGGTTTACAGCAATAACGACTAAGCCCGGCAAGAATATTATACAGGCTTATGGTGCCATAAATAACCCGAGCGATAACCACCATAATTATGTGATAAATTTTTATAACGAAGTAGTCAAAGAAGAAAAACATCAACTAGCAAGCGATTATATACTAATTGCAGAGACTCTAGGGTATTTTGATGGATTTTATATTGCAAGCTTCAACCGAGGGGAGGACGCAGAAAAAAGAGGAGCAGAAATGCGTAGAAAGATATTTGCAGATGAACTACTCTTGTTAGAGAAAGCAATAATAACAGATACATTGGTAGGCTACTTACCTCTGCATATAGATTCTTTTGAAGTTTGGAAAAAAGAACTAAAATTAGAATAGATATGCACTTAGTTTAAGTAGTTTGCTTTTCACTTCACCGTGATAATCGTCTCGTAATGAAGCTGAACTTCCAGTGAATTTTATACGCGGGCAATCAGACCCATTATCAGAAAGAACAATTATTTTCGAATTTTTGGCATTATAAATCTTCATAGCATCACCTTTTGTAATTTGTATGATTTCCAAAAACTTAAAAAGGTTTAGATTTTTTGCAAGTAAAAAGGTAAAAGCTAGATTCTAAATTGCAATTAGACAATGTATTCTTCACCAAGCTTTGGAACATGTGCTTCATATCTGTTTGAAAGGTACCTGGCAAACTCCTCACTCTTCTTCTCTTCGCCATGAATAACGAAGACCTTCTTTAAGCCTTCTAAATCACTTACAAGCTTTTGGAGCTGTGGCCTGTCAGCATGAGCAGAAAGGTGGTAAAGCTCTACAGCCATTTTAATGCTTACCTTTCTTCCATTTATCTCAAGCTCCTTCGCACCATCCGCAAGCTTTCTTCCTGGCGTGCCCTCTGCTTGGTAGCCGACAAGGATAAGCTTGTTTAACTCGTTGCCCGCTAGCTTTTCTACATACTTCATTACAGGCCCACCTGTCATCATACCGCTAGTGGTAACTATAATTCCTGCTTCATCCTCGTGTATAGCTCTACTTCTACTGCCCTTTGTATCGATTATGCGGAAGTTTTTGCTCTTGAAAGGATCATCCTCGCTCATCAAGATTCTTTTTTGGAGCTCTTCCCTGCAGTAAATCACATTGTGTCTATGTATACGCATTGCCTTGTTGATCATACCATCTACATATATAGGCACCTTCGGCAAAAGGCCAGATCTTATGTAATCATCAAGTACGAAAAGAACCTCCTCTGCTCTGCCAACGGCGAAGCTTGGTATTATTATCTTCCCGCCTTTCTGTATCGTTTCTTTTATGCTCTTTAACATATTGCCAAGCTGCTCCCTCTCCGATGGGAATATATCATTATCGCCACCGTATGTGCTCTCTGTTAGCAAAATATCGGCATGCAAGTGCTCAACATGCGCTGCGTCAAGAAGCCTTGTCTTCCTCAGGTTTATATCCCCAGTATACAGAAGCTTTTTGCCTTCTCCGCTTATCTCTATGAGCCCACTTCCTAAGATATGGCCCGCTGGGATAATTCTTAGTTTTAAATCGTTTATATGAAACTCTTTATGGTATTCTACAAGCTTAAAACCTCTCTGCATTCTTGCTAAACCTTCTTTTGTTATGTTGCTTGGGTTAGATATTCTTAGATAATCGCTTATAAGAACATTAGAAAGCTCGAATGTTGGTTTAGTAGCATATACAAAACCTTTCCAACCGGTTGAGAATACATGTGGCAGGTAACCGACGTGATCAAGATGTGCATGTGTTACTATTATTGCGTCAACATCATTTAATTCATCATCTTTTATTATAGGGTATTCTTCCTTCTCGCCGAGCTTAACACCACAATCAAGAAGGATTTTTGTATTTGAGCTTTCTACAAGTATGCAGCTGCGCCCGACTTCGCGCGCAGCGCCAAAAAATTTGATTTTCAAAAAAACACCTTTAATTACTTTCTATATCCTCAGTCTCATCAGCATCAGCATTAGACTTACCGTTCTTGTTTGTTTTATCTTTTATTATTGCAATATCTGCCAAACTAATCTCCTGCTGTTTAGGAGGATTTCTTCTTTCCTTTGGCCTTTGCTTCTTCTTGCCAAGGAGGGTTCTTAAATTATCATACAACTCATCAAGCTTCTTCTCTGATTCCTTAACGAGCTTTTCCTTCTCTTCTATTTCTTTATTAAGCTGTTCTATATCTGAGCTAAGAAGCTCTGCACGCCTTTTTAACCTTTTGCTCTTTATAGCTTTATCGAGCTCCTCATTCACTTCGTTTATGCGCCTTATTAGCTCCTTCTCAGCCTCAAGGGTGGAAGCCTCTGTAGATATCTTAAACTCGAGCTTTTCTTTTAGTCTAAGCAGATAGCCTATCTTCTTTTCTTCCTTATTATTCTCAAGCAGCTTTAGTATTGCGGACTGTTCAGCCTTCTTAAAACCGATTTTCTTCCTAAGCTTCTTTAGCTCGTCTATTATGCCGAACCTTTTCTTCTTCTCTTCCTCTATACTCTTTTTAAGCTCTTCTATTCTAGGATCTTTTGGTTCTTCTTTCCTTACATTCTCGACACTACCTACGTTTGGCTGAGCTGTATCTTCATGCTGGGCTGTGTTCAATTTATTCGCCTCTCCGTTACTAGTATTAACTTCATCACTTTTCAGTAAATCGCCTTTTCTAACAGTTTATTATAAACATCCAATAACTTATCTGTTGCATTAGGTATAGAAAACTCTTTCGCCAGAGCAACAGTATTTCTCTTATATGCTTCAGAATTATTTAAAACCTTTTCTATTTTTCTTGCGCATGCTTGGTAATCATTTGGTTTGAATTTTTCTCCTGTTTTGCCATTCTTAATTATCTCCTTCAATGCAAGGAAGTTTGCACCAATAACAGGTTTTCCGCAGGCCATCGCTTCTATAGCTACAACCCCTTGTGTCTCAAATGTAGAGGGCATGCAAAGCATATCAGAAGCAGCATAATAGCTTGGCAGCTCTTGATCAGGCACAAAACCCGCAAATTTTACATTATCTGCAATTCCTAGCCTTAGAGCAAGCATTTTGTAATGATCCATCGCAGGACCATGCCCAACAATAAGATATGATATATCGTTTCTCTTTTTTGTGAGAAGTTTTGCCGCCTTAAGCATAACCTCTATCCTCTTCTCCTTACTTATTCTTCCCACATAAAGAACAACATGCTCCTTAAGGTTATGTTTCTTCTTTATAGCCTCACCCTCTACCTTTGTGTTGAATTTAGTTATGTCGACTCCGTTAGGCACGACAACTACGTTTGGTATCTTGTTTCTTTCCAATATTTCTTTTACCGTGTTTGAAGGGGCTGTTGTAACATCGCATCTTCTATAAAAGAATTTTGTATACTTCCACAAGTACTTGCCTGTAAATTTCTTGAGAAGCTTGTTTTTAGGATAGTACTCGTCAAGAATCTTTTTATTGTTTATAAATGTGTGGAAAGAACCAACTATAGGCAGCTTCATCACTCTCGCTATTGTGAGAGCTGTGAAACCCATAAAGAATGGTGTTTGGGCATGCATTATATCTATCTTCTCCTTTTGTAGCTTTAATACAGTATGATACGGGAAGAAGGCTAGTTTATATTGAGGATATGGTTTGAAGCTTATTCCAGAGACTATGTGCACATGGCTATTTGAATATATTTTTTTAGATTTAGCATCACCACTTGCAAAAATATACACATCATGCCCTCTCCTCTCAAGCTCTTTCTTAAAGCCAAGCATAGATGTTACCACGCCGTCGACAGCAGGCAGGTATGTATCAGTATAGAACGCGATCTTAAGCTTATCCATAGAACCAGTTCCTTCCTTTATTCCTATTTATCTACTAATTTTAAATAATTTAGCCTCTCATCCCCTATCTCACGAAAAGGGGACTTCCCCAAGCAGAATTAAAATCGAAAGTGTTTTTATAATTTATATCACATATAATATTGATTTAGATGATAAAATATTGGGAGTTTGAAGATGCACCTCTAAAGGAAAAGCTAAAGAACCCTAATGTTAGGGAGCTTGCCAAGATATATTTTGAAAATGAGACAAAGGCATATAGGTTTGCTAAAGCGCTTATTGAAGTAAAGAAGCACGGCGAGCTCAGGCTTAAGGATTGCGGCAAAGAATTACCACTTGCTACATGGAAGCGATATCTTGACTTTGGTGTTAATGTTGGTATATTGAAGCATGAGAACAATGCTTATTCATTTACAGACAGGTATTCAAAGCCATTGAGGAACATTGCTACTTATATAAAATCATGGATTGATTCGCAGAATATAGAAGATGTTGACACACTTTTTGCAAACGCCAAAACAGAGAAGCAGAAAAAGAGAGGTGGTAAGAAAGCCTTAGAGAATGAGAACATGCAGGAAGAAAGCACATCAGGCGATTCAGACGATGAGCAAGACACAAATGCATCAACTTATGAGAATAAGACAGAGCAATAGCATAGCTACTTATAATGCCACTTAACGCCTGTCTTTGTATCCTCTATTATTATATTGTACTTTTCCTCTATCTCCTTTCTTATACGATCTGCCTTATCAAAATCTTTTTCTTTTCTCGCTCTTTCTCGCTCTTCTATAAGCTTCTCCACCTCATCTGGTAGCTTCTTCTCCTCCAGCTCTTTTTTAAAGTCAAGGCCAAGTATTGTATCAAAATCAAGCATTATCTCGATAACCTTCTTTGCCTCTTCTGCTCCGACCTTTCCCTCGCTTAGCCTTTTGTTTTCATAACTTATAAGTGCATGCATTTCTTTAAGCGCATTTGGTGTGTTCAAATCATTGTTTAGCTCTTCGAAGAACTGCCTGTGGAATTTCTCCAGCTCCTTTTCAACATCTTTGCCAAACTCCTTCTCCTCCTTCACCGCGTTCATCTCCCTTATGAAATTATAAATGCTCTTGAGCGTCTTATCTGCATTTTCAAGAGCTTCAAAGGTGAAGTTTTGCTGGCTTCTGTAGTGGCTAGATAACAGGAAAAATCTTAGCGATAGTGGTGAGTAACCTTTGTCTATTATATCTTGCACTGTGTATATGTTTCCAAGCGACTTTGCCATCTTCATATTGTTTACTGTTAGGAAAGAAACATGTATCCAATAATTTACAAACTTCTTGCCTGTTGCTGCTTCTGACTGGGCTATTTCATTTGTGTGGTGTATTGGTATATGATCTATGCCACCACAATGAATGTCAAAATGTTCACCAAGATACTTCATACTCATTGCACTGCACTCTATATGCCAGCCTGGAAAGCCACGCCCCCATTCAGAATCCCATACCATCTCTTTCTCATCGCCTTTTGCAAAGCGCCATACCGCAAAGTCTGTTGTATTCTTTATGCCTGCAGCCCTCTCAACCCTTGCACCAGCCTTAAGGTACTTGTTAAGCTCATCGAAGCTCATGCCTGTAAGCTTGCCATAATCTTTAAACTTAGAGGTATCATAGTAAATACCTGTAGAGACCTTGTATAAGTAGCCCTTCTCGTCAAGCTTTTTTATAAGAGCAAGCATATCATTTATGTGCTCAGTGGCCCTTGGCATAACATCTGGCATTATTATATTGAGCCTCTTTATATCTTTCACAAAAGCCTCTTCGTAAAATCTTGCCACTTCATATGCGCTCTTATGCTCCTTTCTTGCTTCTAGCTTTATTTTATCCTCACCTATATTTGAATCTCCAACAAGATGTCCGACGTCTGTTATATTCATCACATGCTTTACCTTGTAGCCGTTGTGGAGCAGTGTTCTTTTCAGAATATCTTCCTGCACATATGTTCGCATATTACCTATGTGTGCAAACCAGTATACTGTAGGGCCGCATGTATACATTCCAACGCTCCCTTTCTTTATGCTTCTAAAAGGCTGTATTTTGTGTCCAAGTGTATTATATAACTTAAGAACCATCGCATCAACTTACTATCTGCTGATTCACAACGATGCCAGGTGTTTGTATTGGAACAGCGCTCTGATAAAAGTCGCCCACAGCTATATAGTCAAGCCTATTTACAACAGTGCCAACCACATTTGCAACTACTCTAACGCTTACATTCTGGCACATAAACATTGCAATAGGTATGCTTGCATTTTCGAATTGGCTTGTTGGATAAAGATTGCCTGGTGCATTGTAGGTATTGTAATGCGTTATTATTACAGGCTTGCCGTCCTTTATTATCTCAATATATAGCTGTGCGTTATAAGGTGAAATTATTTTGAAGTTAAGATAAGGCAATACAACCTTGAATGGCTTTGAGGTAAGATTTCCTGTCTGTAAGGTAAGGCCGCAATGATACGTTGTTGCAAAGAAATTGCCGTCGTAGCCCATCCATGTTGTGTTATAATAGCATGAATTGTTGTTAGCCCATGTAATATTTAGTGGTGCACTTCCAAAACCATAGCCTGTTAAGTTCCAACCTTCGTATGTGCCTGTAGAGAAATTGCCGTTTTCCAAGGCCAATGTTTTATTTGATGATAAGCAGCTACCAATAGGAGGTATCGTTGTTGTTGTGCTAGTTAGATTTTTATTATTAATAATGGTGGTAGTCAAGGATGAGGTTGTTGATGCTATTGTAGTGGTTGTTGTTATATGCTTGCCGTACCCTATGTGCAAGTACCAGAGCAGGAATATTATTATAAGGAAAATGCCTATCAATAAATAAGCTATGGCTCCTTTATGCATATAAGCACCAAATAGATTTGGCTATCAACATATAAAAATCTTATATACTAAATATTCTTGCGATAATTTGTATGGTGTTTTAATGGGAAGTATACCTAGAAAATGGAAAAAGAAAGGAAGAATGCGCTGGAAGTGGGTAAAGAAGAGAAGAAGAAGATTAAAGAGAGCGCAGAAGAGAAGGGTCGGTAAGCTCTAGGTAAGGGTTCTTATCTGGTATCTGCCACGCTTCTCTATTTCGACAAGCTTTCTGAATACATCGCTTGATCCTCTATAGGCTTTAGCATAGGAATCTGCAAGCACCTTATATTGCTTCTCATTTAGAGAGCGCTTCATCAAAAGCAAGTCTATCGCCTTTTCTTCTATACTTTTGCTTATCTCTGCTAATCCAAAATCTATCACATAAACAGTATTTTTGCTTACAATTATGTTTGCAGGGGTAAAATCACCATGTGCAATATCAGCGTTGTGCATTTTAGCAAGAAGAAGACCTGCTTGCCTTAGTAGATATTGGCTCTTCTTTACGTCGCGTAGTAGTTTTCCTTCAAGATAGCTCATATAGATTGAGAATTTTCCAACGCTAATAAGCCTTGGTGTTTTAACTCCAGCCTCAAATGCCCTATATAAAATCCTAGCCTCGTTCCTAGTTCTCGCAAGCCTAAGCTTTTCATCTAAGCTCGCCTCTCTATACTCTTTTTTAATCCTCTCTTTTACTACTAATCGCTCGCCAAATATTTCTTGCATGTATATTTTTGCCTCTGCTCCCTCACTCAGTAGCTTCAAGGAACCACCGCCTTTTCAATCCTATACCTTTGCTCTATGCCACATTCTTCTATCTTGCTAGTATAACCACTCTTAATAAGCCTTTCTGCGACATATGCAATCATTGCTCCATTATCTCCGTTGAACTCATTTGGTGCAAAGCCAAACTTCACATTATGCTCTTTGGCTATTTTGCCTAGCATCTCCTTAAGCCTCGTACTTTGCGCAACACCACCACAAACACAAAGCTCCCTGCTTTTTGTAAGTAGAAGTGCCCTCTCTGTCGCCTCGCATATCATGCTAAAAGCAGTCTCTTGCAGAGAGTAACAAAGGTCTTTATTGCTTACTTTTCCTATAAGCTTTTTCGCATAAGTCAGAAGGCCTGTAAATGCAAAGTCCATGCCCTTTACAGTATATGGCATTTCTATATATTTCCCACCTTTTGCTTCTTTCTCAATGCTAGAGCCCCATGCAGGAACAAGTTTGAGCTCTCTTGCAAATGAATCAAGCATGTTTCCAATGCCTATATCGAGCGTTTCTCCAAGAACGTGGTAATGTCGATAAGGCTTGTCAACAAGCTTTAATATTTGTGAATTGCCGCCACTTACATAAAGTGCAAGCGGATCATTTAAACCTGCGACATGCTTAGTTATCTCTATATGCCCCACCCCGTGGTTTACTTGTGTTATTGGTATAGCAAACTTATTTGCTATTGTCTTTGCAGCTAGCTCACCAACTTGAAGGCAAGGCCCTATACCCGGTCCACGCGTATAACCTATGCCTTCTATTTGTTTTAAGCTTATACCGGCTTTCTTCAAAGAATATTCTATAACCTTGCTAACATTCTCTATATGGAATTCAGCCACTTTAGAAGGTATCATTCCTCCACTTCCTACATCGTATGAAATCTTTTCATTAGCAAGTATCTCCCCATCTCTTACTATGCCTACCCCCAGCGTATGCGCACTGCTTTCTATTCCCATTACAAGCATGATAATATCTTTAAATTCAAAATTTAAAATCTTGTTGAATAACAAAATTTTTGTAAGTTTATTAATTTCTACTAGTTGTAAATACGTGATACGATAGAAAAAGGAAGTTTTGAACACCTTTAAAGGCTAAAAGAGGAGAGTGATGAGAAGAAAAAACAACTTCTTATACTTCGGCTAACATATAGAATGTACATAAAAGGAAGTATAAGATTTGATATAAATATTTATAAATGTTATTGCTCAATATAAATAGAGCCTGTATGTGTATTCTTAGCGAGCGCTCATTTTAGGTGGATGTCTTGGTAGAAGAAACGGAGCACATATTAGTACCAGTTCATGAGTTATTAACAGATGTTGAGGCTAAGAAAGTTTTAGAAGAGTTGCGTGTAAATAAGGAAGATCTACCTAAAATATTCGAGAGCGACCCGCAAGCCAAAAAATTAGGTGCTAAACCAGGTCAGATTATAAAGATATATAGAAAAGATCCACCCTTCCAAGCTAAAAATAAATACGTATACTACAGGCTTGTTGTAAAGGGTTGATTTATGGCGAACGAGATACTCGAAGCATATTTGAGCTCAGCTTCTCTAGTCCAGCAGCAGATAGAGAGCTTCAACAGATTTTTAGATTTTGGTATTCAGCGTGTTATAGCAAAACAAGGTTCGATACAGCCAAACATAGAAGATTTTTCACTAAAGCTAGGCAGAGTTAGGCTTGAGAAACCTTCAATAATAGAAGCAGACAGTTCAAGGCGCAGCATAATGCCTAATGAGGCAAGGCTAAGAAATCTTACATACGCAGCGCCAATATTCCTAGAGTTTATACCTGTTATAAGAGGTATAGAGAAAGAGGCATCGTATGGCGAAGTTTTCATAGGAGAGCTGCCTGTAATGGTAAGAAGTAATCTCTGCCATATGAAGAATATGCCAAGGGACCAGCTTATAAAGAGTGGTGAAGATCCTGATGATCCAGGTGGCTATTTCATAATAAAAGGTACAGAGCGTGTTCTTATAGGCTTAGAAGATCTTGCACCAAACAGGATAATTACAGCAAAGGAAAAAGGTGGCACAGAGGTTACAAGTAAAATCTTCTCTACTGTCGGCACATTTAGGGCAAGGTGCGCCGTATCAAGAAATCAGCGTGGCTCATTTGTTGTAAACTTCCCGAATGGACCTAAAAATACAGAGCTTATACTTTTACTAAGGGCTCTCGGCCTTACAATAAATGATATAATTAAGCAGATCGAATCCATACAGGCTGTTAAGAATGACTTTGTCTACAATATAGAGGGCAGCGAAGCAAATGATATTGGACCATCAGAAGCTATACTGAAGATAGGAAAAGAGGCAGCGCCAGGACAAGCTGAAGACTATCAGAGGAAGCGCGCAGAAACAATATTAGACAATTACTTGCTCCCTCATATAGGCATTACCCCTGAAGATAGAAAGGAAAAAGGAAAATATCTTATCGAAGCAGCGAAAAGAGCCTCGCTCGTTGCTAATAAATATCTTAAACAAGATGACAAAGACCATTATGCAAACAAGAGGCTAAAGCTTGCTGGCGACCTAATGGAAGAGCTTTTTGCTTATGCCTTCAAGTTTTTCGTAAAAGATGTTAAGTACCAGATAGAAAGAACAAGTGCGCGTGGAAGGAGAATGAGCATACAAACTATAGTGAGCTCAGATACGCTCACTGAAAAAATCCTATATGCGATGGGTACAGGCACGTGGGTTGCGGGCCAGACTGGCGTATCGCAGGTTCTTGACAGAACAAATCTGATGAGCACATATGCTCATTTAAGGCGTGTAAAGTCGCCGCTTGCAAAGAAGCACCCTCACTTTAGAGCTAGGGACGTTCACGGAACACAGTGGGGCAAGATATGCCCTTCCGAATCTCCAGAAGGCCAAGAGGTAGGACTTACAAAATATCTTTCAATGATGGCAAAAGTAACAATAGGTGCTGATGAAAAGTTCACAGAAGAGAAGCTAAAGGAGCTTGGCTTGAAGAAGGATTAATAGGTGGTGTTTTGGCTAAGAAAATAAACGAAAAATGTTATGTTTATCTAAATGGTAGGATTATAGGCTACGTAGAAAATGGCGAAGAGTATGCAAATGAGATTAGGCGTGCTAGAAGAAACGGCATTATCTCTGGAGAAGTGAATGTTGCATACCTTAGCAAGGAAAATGTGGTTCATGTAAATACAGATGTTGGGAGAGTAAGAAAGCCTTATATTATTGTCGAGAATGGTAAATCAAAGTTAACCCCTGATCTTCTTGAAAAGCTGAAGAAGAAGGAGATAGATTTCAACTATCTTGTCAGGCATGGTATTATAGAATACCTTGATGCCGAAGAGGAAGAGAATATTCTTGTTGCATTAGATGAAAGCAAGATAACAAATGAGACAACACATCTAGAAGTAGACTTAGATTCAATCTTTGGTTTTACTTTAGGTTCAAGCCCGTATCAAGAGCACAATAGCGCGGCAAGACATGCAATGAGCGCAAACTTTATAAAACAGAGCGAAGGTCTGTATGCTACAAACTTCAATTTAAGATTTGATTCAAGGTCTTATATACTCTTTTATCCGCAGGTTCCTCTGGTAACAACAGTTCCTTATAAGGCAGCTAGGATAGAAACACATCCGAGCGGCCAGAACTTTGTTGTAGCACTTGCATCATACTACGGCTATAATATGGCTGATGCTGTAGTGATAAACAAGGCTGCCGTAGATAGGGGCTTGGGAAGAAGCATGTTTTATAAGACCTATGCTGATGAAGAGAGAAGATACTCAAGTGGTCAGAAGGATTCTTTTATGATTCCACCTCCAACAGCAGAGGGCTATATGGGAGAGAGTGCTTATTCAAAGCTGAGTGATGATGGTATTGTAGAACCTGAGACGAAAGTCGACGAGGGTGACGTTCTAATAGGAAAGGTGGCACCACCAAGATTCTTGGAAGAGAATCTGGGTGCAACAGGATTGGAAGAAAAGATAAGAGATGATTCCGTAGCTCTAAAGGCTGGCGAATATGGTGTTGTAGATAGCGTAGTCATTTCAGAGACAACAGGCAAGACAAAGATAGTAAAGGTAAGGGTTAGAAGTTTGAGGATACCTGAAAAAGGAGATAAGTTTGCAAGCAGGCACGGGCAGAAGGGCGTTGTTGCACTCATTGTTCCACCTGAGGATATGCCTTTCACAAAAGATGGTATAGTGCCAGATCTTTTGCTTAACCCGCACAGTATACCTTCAAGACTTACATTTGGCCATTTGCTAGAGGAGCTTGCGGGCAAGGCTGCGGCATTTACAGGAAAGCAGATAGATGGCACGCCGTTTGCTGAGCAGGGTGATAAGAGGATTGAAGAGTATGCAAAGATAATAGAGCAGCATGGCTTCGCTAGATATGGTGAAGAGATATTATATGATGGCATAACAGGCGAGCCATTCAAGTCTGAGCTCTTTATTGGGATAGCCTATTACAACAGGCTTTACCATATGGTAAGCAACAAGCTGCAGGTAAGAAGCAGAGGTCCTGTACAAATATTGACACACCAGCCTACAGAAGGAAAGGCAAGGCAGGGTGGTCTTAGGTTTGGAGAGATGGAAAGGGATGTGCTTGTAGGTTATGGTGCAAGCTTGCTGCTCAAGGAAAGGCTTCTTGACCAGAGCGACAAAACAAAGGTTCTTGTATGCAAGGAATGTGGCAATATAGGGTATCATGATTATATAAAGAAGGTTGATGTTTGCCCGATATGCGGAAGCAACAATCTAGAGGAGGTTGAGATAAGCTACGCTTTCAAGCTCCTCCTCGATGAGATTAAGTCTTTGCACATCTTCCCTAAAATAAAACTGAAGGAGTGATATTTTATGCAAGCTGAATCTATAGATTATATAAAGTTTGGTATACTCTCGCCAGAGCAGATAAGAAAGCTCAGCGTAGCAAAGCTTACTGTGCCGGATACATATAATGAAGACGGCTACCCAATCGACGGCGGCCTTGTAGATCAGAGGCTTGGTGTTATTGATCCAGGTCTTGTTTGCAAAACATGTGGTGCAAGGGCAAAGGTGTGCCCCGGCCACTTTGGTCACATAGAGCTTGTAAGGCCAGTGATACATTCTGAATTTGCCAAAATAATATACATGCTACTTCAATCAACATGCCAGGAATGCGGCAGGGTTTTGCTTAATGAGGAGCAGATATCTGATCTAAAGGAAACAATGAGACAGATTGTTGTAAGTGAAGGCGAAGAAGCGACAGATATTGACAAGGTAAATGAGAAAAATCAAATATTAAAGAAGCTTAGAAGCATAAAGAAGTGTCCGCACTGCGGTGCTGTTCAGCAAAAGATCAAGTTTGAACCACCAACATTCTTTTATATTGGAGATAGAAGGCTTAAGCCTGATGAGATAAGGGATAGGCTAAGTAAGATAAGCGACGAAGATCTAAAGCTTCTCGGCATAGACCCTACAACAAGCAGGCCTGAATGGCTTGTTCTTACAACCCTTCTTGTGCCTCCTGTAAATGTAAGGCCTTCAATAACGCTAGAGTCTGGAGAAAGGAGTGAGGATGACCTTACACATAAGCTAGTAGAGATAATGCGTATAAACCAGAGGCTTGAACAAAACATAAACGCTGGCGCTCCGCAGATAATTATAGATGACCTATGGGAACTTCTTCAATATCACGTTACAACCTATTTCAACAACGAAGCACCAGGCATACCACCAGCAAGGCACAGGAGTGGAAGAGCACTTAAGACTCTTGCCCAAAGATTAAAGGGTAAAGAGGGTAGGTTTAGGTATAACCTAAGTGGTAAAAGGGTTAATTTCTCAGCCAGAACTGTAATATCTGTAGATCCTTACATCGACATAGATGAAGTTGGTGTTCCTTACGAGGTTGCAAAGAAGCTCACAGTTCCATTTTATGTAACAGAATGGAATATGGAAAAAGCTAAAGAGTGGCTTTCAAGGACAGAATACCCAATGGTTGTTGATATAATAACAAAAGATGGCAAGAGGAAGAGAATAGTAGAAGGTGCAAGAGAAGAAATTATCAAAAGCATAGCGCCTGGCGATATTCTAGAGAGACAGCTTATCGATGGTGATATTGTAATATTTAACAGGCAGCCTTCATTACACAGAATAAATATAATGGCCCATAGGGTGAGGGTATTGCCTGGAAAGACATTTAGGCTCAATTTCGATACAACACATCCGTATGGTGCAGACTTCGATGGAGACGAAATGAATTTGCACGTTCCACAAACATTAGAGGCACAGGCAGAGGCAAAGTATTTGATGTGGGTAAACAACCAGATATTCTCACCAAGAACAGGCGACGCTATAATTACTAACAATGAAGACGGCATAACAGGAATGTATCTGCTAACAGAAGACACAACAAGGCTTACAAAAAAAGAAGCGAGCTATCTGCTTGCGCTCGCTGGCATATACGAGCTTCCAAAACCTGGAAAAGATGGCTTATATGCGGGCAAAGATATATTTTCAATGCTCCTTCCGGCAAAACTTAATTTTGAACAAAAGGTAAAGGGCCAAACAGTAAAGATTGTAAATGGCAAGCTTGTAGAGGGTGTTCTTACAAAAGAGACTTATGGCAGGGGAAGCAGGCTACTTGCAAAGATTGCAGCAGATTTCGGCATGCAAGTAGTAAGCGATTTTCTTAACAGATCATCGAGACTTGCAGACGCATTCGTTACGCTTTACGGTATAACAGTCGGAATAAAAGAGTATATGGTAAACGAAGATGTAGAAAGGGAGAGGCTTGCAATAATTGAGAGGACCTTTAATAAGGTCAACGAGCTTATAGAGAGCTACAAAAAGAAAACGCTAGAACCGCTTGTAGGCTATACACTTAAGCAATCCTTAGAGAGAATGATAATCGCTGAGCTTGACCTAGCCAGAGCGGCTGCTGCAAAGTATGTTGTAACACACAGCGAAAAGGATAATGACGTTGTACTCATGGCTTTTGCAGGTTCAAGAGGTAGCGAAAAGAACGTTGTGCAGATGAATATGCTATTAGGCCAGCAAGCAACCCAGTCTGGTGGCAGAATAAAACGTGGATATGCTACTAATAGGGTTTTGCCGCATATAAAGCCAAATGATATAACACCTCCAGCAAGAGGTTTTGTAGTATCAAACTACTTCCACGGCTTAACACCAATAGACTTCTATATGCATGCAATCGGTTCAAGAGGTTCAGAAGTATACAAGGCGCTGCTTACCGCTAGAAGTGGTTATCTTTATAGAAGAATTAGCAATGCATTGCAGGATTACTATGTTGACTACGATCTTACAGTTAGAGATGTTCATGGAAAGCTGCTTCAAACGATATATGGCGGAGATGGCATAGACCCAGTAAAAGAGATGATAAAAGAGATGCAGAGTGAGTAAATGGTGAAAGAGAATAAAAATCCCAACCTTGTTCATGCTGGCGAGCCTGTTGGCGTTGTTGCTGCGCAGTCTATAGGAGAGCCAGGAACGCAAATGATTATAAGCTCTTTCCACTTGGCAGGTATGGCCTCTCAAATGGCTACAGCTGGTTTGCCAAGGATGATAGAGCTAATCGATGCTAGAAAGAAGCCTGCATCTCCTTTAACTAGCGTATATCTAAAAGATAAGATAAAAAACAATTTCGAAAAGGCAAGCGAGCTTGCAAGAAAGCTAAATGAAGTAAAGATGTCAAGCATAACAAAGCATTTGATAGAGAATTTTGGAAAAGGCAGTATTATAATAATCCTAGATACACAAAGGTTAGAGGCTTATGATCTTACAGTAAAAAGCGTTGAATCAAGGATAAACAAATTACTTAAGTTAGACACAGAATCAAACGAAAAGAGAATAACAGTACATCTCCACAAGAAAGATATAAAATTCATAAGAGAAATGGCTATGAAGATAATGAACCTTACAATAAGCGGCGTGGAAGGCGCAGGTACATGTGTATTGCAACAAGATGATAAGACAGGCGAATACTATATTTTGACAGATAAGAGCAACCTAGGTCCATTTCTTGAAATAGATGAGGTTGATAAAAGTAGAATTTATACTAATGATGTATTTGAAATGTATAGAGTTTTTGGTATAGAGGCAGCAAGAAATACATTAGCAAACGAAATTCTTTTGACACTTTCACAGCAAGGCATATCAGTAAGCCCTAGGCACATACTTCTGCTTGCAGATGCAATGACATATAGCGGCGAAATAAAGAATGTTGGTAGGCATGGGCTAACGGGTGAAAAGAAGTCAGTCTTTGCAAGGGCAGCATACGAAGAGACTGTAAAGCATCTAATAAATGCTGCAGCTTTCGGTGAAGTTGATATGATGAAAGGCGTTACAGAAAGTATACTTGTAGGCAAACAGATAGCACTTGGCACTGGTAGAGTTAAGCTCACAATAAAGAAAGAGGATCTAGCTAAGATAAGTAAGAAGAGCAAAGAATAATAATGTGTGAAAAGATAGTAAAAATAAATAAATTTATAGAAAGATGATTTTTATTTGGTTTGGTGAAGGAAATGGCGCAAGAAAGACCTTTCGACTTGCTCAATAAGTCTATTGGGCAGCAGATTTTAGTAAGACTTAAAAACAACGTAGAAATAAGAGGAGTGGTGACATCATTTGACGTGCATATGAACATAGTGCTGGAGAATGCTGAGGAGTTAGAAGATGGTAACTTAAAAGCAAAGCTAGGCACTATACTTTTAAGGGGCGGCAATATTCTATTTATATCCCCTGTAATGTGAATAGTGGGCTCCTGGCGCAATGGTAGCGCGCCTGCATGGCATGCAGGAGGTTGCGGGTTCGAATATTTCTTTTCGAAAATCCCGCGGAGTCCACATCGTTACCTATCCTCTTACTAATCAAATTTTAAAGATATCTTTCTAAACAAAACTAAAGAAAAGTTTTTATTTAGTGAAAACGCTAAGCAAAATATGGAATCCCAGCAATACGTCAATATAAGAAGGATTTTTCATCTAGAGAAAGAGCTACTTCATTACCAAAAAAAAGAACAAAAAGATGCATTAGCTTCTGCCAAGAGATCAGAAAGCCAAGATAAAGAAAATATGAACATGCTCAAAAATTTCTCTTCTCTCTTTAGAAAGTTAAGAAAAGATGGCTCTGCAAAGCGTGGAAAAGAAGAAGTAATTGAAGAACTGCTAACATATTTTAAAGCGTTGGAAGAGAGTAGAAACGAATATTTGATAATAAAATATCTAAACCGCTTAAACGAAAACCGATTGAAGAAGCTTTATGGTATAGAGCTTAATAAATATAATCTGAAACCAGACATTGAGACTTACCCTATAGTTTCAGATTCTAATACATCCTTTTCTATCAATTCAATCTCGACAAAATTCTATATGCCCACAAAAGAAAATCTTATGGGCGCATCTAAATTAATATCTGATATAATTGTTGTCCTTGAACAGCTTAAAGGCAACGAGCCAAATAAAAACAAGATTAATTAGAAATTTTCAACTTTTTCTTGAAAAAAACAAAGATTTTTAAATATTTCTACACATAATTATAAATATGCCCAGCGAAGAAAGGCTAGTAATTAAGCCCCTTTCAAGACCATCAAACGAGACCTCAGATGAGCTTGCAAGGTGGTTCTGCAAGGTGTTTGACCTTGAGGAAGAGTCAGAACCAGAGATGTTAAGGGAGATAATAAGGAAAAGTATTTCAGGCGAGGGAGTAACAAGCTTAGAGCTTTACAAGAAAATGAAGATGCCAAGGAGCACAATAATCTATCACCTCAACAGGCTAATAGGCACAGGTCTAGTAGTCAGAAAGGGTAGGAAGTACTTTTTGAGGTCAATGAGCCTCGAAGACACTATAGCAGAGCTCCAAGAAGATATGCTTAGGGAGTTTAACAGACTTATAGAGTTTGCAGAAAAATTTGATGAACTCATATCGCGTGAGATTTATGGCAGAAGAACAAAAAGACCAAAAGAAAGATAATGCTGAGGACAAGCAAGGCCAAGCAGCAAAAGAAGCTAGCAAAGGCGGTGCAGAAGAAGGCAAGGAAAGCAAGGAAGAAGAGAAGCTAGTAAGTGAGAAAGATTACTTGGAACTCAAGGATAGGCTTTTGAGACTTGCGGCAGAGTTTGACAATTACAAAAAGCGCGCAGCAAAGGAAAACGAGAATGCAAAGCTGCTTGGCAAGGCAGAACTCATGAGAAAGCTTCTCTCAACACTAGATGAATTTGAGCTTGCGCTTTCAGTAAGTTCAAAAGAAAACAAGGAGATAAAGGGTTTTGAGATGATCTTTTCGAACCTGTTAGATGCACTAAAATCTGAGGGCTTAGAGGTTATAGAAACAAATGGAAGATATGACCCATACAAGCATGAAATCATACTTGCAAAGGAAAGTGACAAGGAAGAGGGCTCGATACTTGAGGTTGTAAGAAAGGGCTATATGCTTAATGGCATTTTGCTCAGGCCTGCAACTGTTATAGTTGCTAAGGCCAAAAGCCAGACTAGCGGTGAAGCTGAGGGTAAAAATAAAAAATAAAAAAATAAAAAGGTGGTTTTATGGCTAAAATAATAGGAATAGATTTGGGAACCTCAAATTCTGCGGCTGCAGTATTAGAGGGTGGTAGGCCTGTTCTAATACCAAGCTCAGAAGGTATTACCTTATATGGAAAGGCTTTTCCAAGTTATGTGGCATTTACTAAAGATGGCCAGATACTCGTTGGAGAACCAGCAAGAAGGCAAGCAATAGCAAATCCAGAAGGAACTGTAACTGCTTTTAAGAGAAAGATGGGAACAGATTACAAGTACAAGATCTTCGGCAAGGAATATACACCACAAGAACTTTCAGCAATACTGCTTCAAAAGATAAAGCGCGATGCAGAGGCATATCTCGGCGAGGAGGTAAAGCAGGCAGTGATAACGGTTCCTGCTTACTTTAACGATAACCAGAGGCAGGCAACAAAGGACGCTGGCGAGATAGCTGGCTTAGAAGTGGTTAGGCTTGTAAATGAGCCAACAGCCGCATGCTTGGCTTATGGTATAGACAAGCTTAACAAAGAGATGAAGATACTTGTATACGATTTTGGTGGTGGAACACTTGACGTTACAATAATGGAATTTGGAAATGGTGTATTTGAAGTAAAGGCAACAAGTGGCGATACACAGCTTGGCGGCACTGACATGGACAACGCACTTGTAGACTTTTTGCTAAAGGAGATAAAGGCTTCAGCTGGTGTTGATGTTTCAAATGATAAGCAAGCTATGCAAAGACTTAGAGAAGCTGCAGAGAAGGCGAAGATAGAGCTTTCTACAACATTGCAAACAGAGATAAACCTGCCATTCCTTACGATGGGTCCTGGAAATGCGCCGGTTCACTTTACCTATACACTAACAAGGGCGAAGCTGGAAGAAATTGTTTTGCCGATAGTTGAGAGGACAACAAAACCAGTAATGCAGGCACTCAAAGACGCAAAGCTTGAGCCAAAGGATATAGACAAGGTAATACTAATTGGCGGACCTACAAGAATGCCTATAGTACAAAGATATGTAGAGCAGCTTCTTGGAAAGAAGATAGAGCGTGGAGTAGACCCTATGGAAGCAGTTGCATTTGGTGCAGCAATACAGGCTGGTGTTCTTACAGGAGAGGTAAAGGATATTGTCTTACTTGATGTAACCCCACTCTCTTTAGGCATAGAAACACTTGGTGGAGTTATGACGAAGATTATAGAGAGAAATACAACTATACCTATAAGAAGGTCACAAATATTTACCACAGCCGAGGATATGCAAACAACAGTAGATATTCACGTTCTGCAAGGCGAGAGAGCGCTTGCAAAAGATAATATCTCACTTGGCAGGTTTACACTTACAGGAATACCTCCAGCACCAAGAGGCGTGCCACAGATAGAGGTTACATTTGATATAGATGCAAATGGAATCTTGCACGTTACAGCAAAAGATAAAGCAACAGGTAAAGAACAGAGTATGAAGATAGTTGCTCCTAACAAGATGTCAAGGGAAGAGATAGAGCAAAAGATGAAAGAAGCTGAGAAGTATGCAGAAGAAGATAAGAAGATAAGAGAATTCATAGAGCTCAAGAATACAGCTGAGTCATTAATATACACTGCAGAGAGAACACTTAAGGACAGCAAGGACAAAATATCAAAAGACACTGCAGACGAAGTTGAAAAAGCAAAGAACGAACTGCAAGAAGCTATAAAGAAAGAGAACAAAGATGAGATAAGCTCAAAGATGGAATCTCTAAAGAGTGCTCTGGAAAAGTTAGGAGAAGAGCTTTATAAGGGTCAGGGTCAAGCACAGGGAGGAGCAAGCAGCGGAGGACCGGGCTTTGGTCCTGGCTCTAGCTCCAGCGGTGGCTCAGATCAAGGCAATACAACAGATGCGGACTTCAGAGTTGAAAAATAAAATGACTTAAATGGCAAAGGACTACTATGATATATTAGGTGTTCCACACAATGCTACTCTAGACGAGATTAAGAGAGCATACAGGGAACTAGCACTGAAGTATCATCCTGATAGAAACAAGTCGAAAGAAGCAGAAGAAAAATTCAAGGAGATAAACGAGGCATACGCAGTACTAAGCGATCCCGAGAAAAGAAAGCAGTATGACATGTATGGTCCGGCAGGCTTTGGTCAGAAGTACAGCGAAGAAGACATCTTCCGTGGATTTAATTTTGAAGATATTCTAAAAGATTTGGGGCTCAACTTTGACTTTGGTTTTTCTGATTTTGGTGAAGAGCCCTTCTTTGATATTTTTGGACAAAGCGGAAGAGGGAGAGCAAATGCAAATGTAGGCCAAAGTATATTATACAGGCTTGACATAACATTTGAAGAAGCAGCTAAGGGCACAGAGAAAGAGATTAGGTTTAGGCATATTAAAAAATGTCCACACTGCAACGGAACAGGTGCTGAACCTAATGCAAAGCTAATAAAGTGCCCTGAATGCAATGGAAGGGGTGTTATTGTAACAACTAGAAGCACCTTCTTTGGTAGAATTCAAACATCTACAGTATGTCCGAGGTGTGGCGGTTCTGGCAAAATATATGACAAGCCGTGCAAGGTGTGCAATGGGACAGGCGGGGTAGTAAGTGATGAAAAAGTTGTTGTAAAAATACCTCCTGGCATAACCGACGGTGCACGTCTAAGACTTAAAGGTATGGGTGATTATGCAAAAGGTGGTACTGGTGACCTTTTTGTAGAGGTGCATGTACTAGAGCACAAGATATTCAAGAGAGAGGGTAATGATATTTATGTAAATCTAAGCGTACCATTCTATACTGCAATTTTAGGCGGTAAGGTAAAGGTTCCCACTCTTGATGGTGAAAGAGAAATTGAGATTCCAAGAGGGACTCAGCAGGGAGACAAATTGGTAATAAAAGGTGCAGGCATTAGAACACCAAGGGGCGTTGGTGACGAAATAGTTATAGTAAATATAACTATACCAAAATCAATCTCAAAAGAAGAAGAAGAGCTTCTTATGAGGTTTAAGGAATTGCATGGTGAAGATGACAGGCAGGAAAGGAGAAGGTGGCCATTTTAGCTAGCTTCTATTTTTCGCACTTCTTTTTGCGCCATAAACGAAGATAAGCAAAACCACTAATCCTACAAATACAAGGTATATGCCTTGCCAGCTAATAGTAAGTGCAGCAAGGCCTAATGCAATGCTCATAAATGAGAAAAGGGGTGGTATTGCTGGAAGGGGTATAAGGTATTTTTTCTGTATATACATGGTAAAGAGCATGCCTACTGTGCTGCCTATGATTACGCTGATAGGTATAAAGTAGCTGAAAGAAAGCTTGTAAGAGCTTATAGCAAGCATAAGCGGCAAGCCTAGATCGCCTGCACCAAGCTGCACCTGGCTTATCAACGGTAGTTTGCCCTGTTTTATTAGCTTCTTTATAATCGGATTCTTTATCTTTGCAATCTCTTTCTTGTACTTTTCATACTCTTTAAGCTCTTTTTTGCTAAAGAAGTTTTTTGGTATTACCTCTACATCTGTTGAGCCTATTAGAAATGCTAGGTTCCTACTTGATAACGCCTTAGCAAGTGTGAGCATATGCTTTGTAACAAAAACAGCAATGTAGTCATAAGCAGCAATTACAAGAACCAAAAAATATGCTACAGCAAAACCAAAATCAATACCAAGAACTAACCCAACACCTATGCTCGCTATTATCGCTACAGTGTTTCTTAATACATGGTATTTATTCTTTATTAACACAAGAGCTATAGCAATTAGCAACGATACAATAGAAACAGCGCTGACACTTAGGTTAGGTGCAAAGTAGCCTATTATTGTAGCAAAGACAAAAAATGAAGCAGTCACTATTACAAAGCCTTCAAAAAGGGAGAAAAGCATATTACCATGATAAATTTTGAAGACAAGCAAGATTGCAAGTGTTGCAATGATCAAATATACAAAGAACCAAAGTGCTTGCTGTGGTGTGTTAACTTGGCTGCTACTGGAGCTTGGGCTCGTTATATAGCTAACAGGGGTTGTGGTATAAACGAGACTTGCTATAAGTAAGCCTCCAAACTGCACTATCATGAATAGGACAAGTATATTGAATTGCTGTCTAAACTCAATGCGTCTGATCAAGCATTCACCAATAAGTATTTTGCAACACTAATTTATAACTTAGCGTGTTGAATTTTTAAAAAACCTTCTTCTCTAATTTAAATTCAATCATTTTATGCCTTGTTATTAAAGTTTATTTTATCTGCTAGGTAATCTAATACGTTTTGCTTGCCGTAGCTAAGCTGTGCATAATAATCCTTTATGTATGGAAAGAGCTTCATGAATTCAGATAAATCATCAGAATTACGTATACTCATGGATACATGTTTATAAAGTTCGCCAAAATCAAGGTTTTTTATTAAACCTACAAGAAGGCTAAGTATGCCACCAGGTGCAAAATACCTAACCAGAGCTTCCTGCTGAGCGGGTGAGAGCTTATTTTTAATCCCTGAGTTATCGAATGCCGCATGAAGAATCTCGTGGATCAAAACATCAATAATTTTAGGCATTTCTTTCTCTAAATCAACATCATTATAAATTCTAAGAGCTATTACTCCCATATCGTCTAAGTATGATCCACCATCAAGATAGTGCGGACTAGAAAGGAGTTCTGGTTTTTGGATTAGGGTTGTTACAAGATTTAATTTCTTTGGTAAGTCTATGCCAAATAACCTATTAACCTCGTATTCGATCTTTTCCTTGTATTTATCATATTCTTTTAATACCTCAATACTTATGCTATTAATTCTTGCAAAGGTATTGTCATCTATAAAATGCCTCTCTATTTCTGCGTGCCCATGCCTTTTAAACTCGTCATAAATAGATTTTGCGTAATCGTAATTGTCTCCAAAATATACTTTTATTGCTTCTTGCATCTCTTTATCTTGCAAATGCTCTGCAAGGCCAAACATATCATTAATTATCGCAATTTCTATCTCTCCACGATCGTTAACCACAGTTAGCTCCATAATTTTATATATAAATCAAAAATATAATAATTTGCACCTTATTTTTAGTTTGCATAGGGCATAGAGTAGAGCTGAGTAGATAATAGCAAAAGCAGGTAAATATTAAGCTTATTTACACAGCAGTCTAATCCTACGCAACAACGCTAAATCTTCTTATTCTTCTTCTCTCTTTACTATCTTTATAAAGCCTGCTTTTGGCGTGTATATGTCGCCGTTTCTCTCAAGCTCACCTATATATTTTGTTGTTGTAGCCCTGTCTATACCTGCCTTTTCAGCCTCTTCCAATACTGTTACTATCTTAGCTCCTTGGCCCCCTTCATCAAGCTTGGCTATAATCTCCATAAGTGTATTTATCTTTGTAACTTTCTCTCTTGGCATACCTGTGAGAAGCGTGTCGATATCTTTTCTACCTCCTCTATCTACAGCCAATGTGGTTAGCATATAATCAAACAGCGAGATTGCAAGCTCAGCGTCTCTAAGCTCAATCTTATTTGATAGCCTTGACTTAGCACTAGCCTCGGCAAGCCTTACAAGCCCTTCTATCTGCCTTGGCGTTATAGGCACTGCCCCCTGCTTAATGCCAAGCTTCCTAAGCTCTACATAAAATTCTTGTATCCTGTTGCTTGCCTCTGGGCTCAGCACAGGCCTTACGTGCTGCCTTGCATAAGCAATATATTTTCTAAGCAGCTCAGGCTCTATTGGTGGTGCTTCTACCTGCTCATACTCTTCAATCTGTGCTAGCTGTGCACCCGCAGCCTGGTGCTGCACAAGTATATGTCTTGCAATCTTCTTATCCTGCTCTTCATCCAAAACATCCATTATTGGGAATATTAAATCAAACCTTGAAAGTAAGGCAGGAGGTATATCAAACTGCTCAGCAGGATACTGGTTCTTGTCAAACCTACCATACTTAGGATTTGCGGCAGCAAGCACAGACGCCTTTGCATTAAATTTGGCAACTATACCCGCTTTTGCTATGCTTATTGTTTGTGATTCTAATGCTTCAAGGAGTGCAGACTTATCCTCATCGCTTATCTTGTCAAACTCATCTATGCTAACCTCACCACCAGACCCTAAAACAAGCGCTCCTGCTTTAAGGGTCCAGCCTCCTTCAGCAAACTCATCCCTCTCCGCAGCAGCTGTAAGACCGGCAGAGCTTGTACTCTTTCCGCTAACATAAATTCCCTTTGGCACTATGGATGTTACCGCCTGCAAAAGCCTTGTCTTAGCAGATCCTGGATCACCTATAAGGAGTATGTGTATGTCGCTTCTTATTGGGCCACCATCAACAAGCTTTTTGTCTGGCGTGCCACCAAATAATTGAAGGGCAAGCGCTTTTTTAATTTCGTCATAGCCATAAATTGAAGGGGCTATAGACTTTGCTATCTTTTCGAATATGTGCGGGTCTTTTGCAAGCTCCTTTATTTTTTGCTCCTCCTCCGGGGTAACTTCTATTTCTATAAACTCTTTTTGCCTCGGCTTAATGGATACAGCATCAAATAGCATTGTAAATACTGTCTTTTCTTCCTTGCCTTTTGCATTCCTTCTAGGCCTTATTCTTAGTATGCCTGTTATATCTACTCTATCTCCGGGTATAACACTGTTTACCAAATCATCTTCAAGCCATACCTCTAGCTGCCATGTCGGCGTGCTTCCTTTTAGCCTTTCCAAAGGGTCTTGCACAGCAATTCTCTGCAAGTTTATGAATTCAGATTCTTCATCTACCTGTTTAAGCGATCTTCTTTTGCACTGCGGGCAGAATTCAGGGACATTCTCTTTGTCTATATTTACCTTTATCACAGTGCCACAATATGAGCATCTGAATGTACCTACATGCACCTTTGGCGTTATCTCTGACCTTTTTACAACTAGTGCATCTAGCGTTAGTAGCTTGCCTATTTGCTCTGAGCCAATGTCTTGTATTAGTAGCTCCTCGCCGCTTGCTCCGAAAAACCTTGCATAAACAGGCTCCTTTGCTTCAGGATTTGGATTCATAGCAGCAAGCGCGGCGTTAGCAATAGGTAATATGTTATCGGGTTCATTAATTAACTCGTTTGCTATTTCACTATCGAATTTTTCCAAGTCTTTTATATCAATAAGCACGCTCCTCTTCTTAGGATAGCTGATAAACATCTCATTGATCTGGTTAATATAGTAAGCATTATAAAATTCGATGAATTTATTTTTGTATTCTTCAGCTTTTATAAAATCCATAAAAACCCCCTTAGATAAAGAAAAGCAATAAATAATATAATCAAAAACAATAAAAAAGGTATATTATAAAAGATATTTACAATATTACTTTGAATAGACTGGTTGTTTCATGAGGTATATAATAACATCCGCACTTCCATATGCCGAAGGCATGCCACATCTTGGCAATTTAGTGGGCTCTATCTTGCCTGCAGATATTTATTTTAAGTTTATGAAGATGTGCGGAGAAGATGCTATATTCATATGTGGTAGCGATCAGCATGGCACACCTATAGAGTTGCAGGCGATTAAAAAAGGAATTACTCCAAAAGAGCTTGCTGACTCTATGCATAATAAGATAAAAGAAGTGCTAGAAAAATTTGAATGTACATTCACATACTATGGCAAAACAGATAGTGAAGAAAACAAGGAAACAGTATACGAGATATTCAACGCACTTCACAATAACGGTTACATAAAGGAGGTTAAGTCGGAGCTGCCCTATTGTAATGTTGACAAGCGTTTCTTGACAGATAGGCTAATAGAAGGCACATGCCCTTATTGTGGCTATGAGCATGCACGTGGCGACCAGTGCGAAAATTGTGGCAGGCTTCTCACGCCGCGCGAACTGATAAAACCACATTGCACGATATGTGGAAAGAGTGAGATTGTCTTTAAGGAAACAACAAACCTTGCATTTAACATGAAAGCGCTTGAAAACGAGATAAGAAAATTTATCGAGAAGAATTCAAAGCATAATTGGAGCAAGAATGCGATAAACCATTCACTTAATTACATAAGCCGCGGGCTTGAGGCAAGAGATATAACAAGGGATCTAAAGTGGGGATTCCCTGTGCCATTAAAGGGTTTTGAAGACAAGGTATTCTACGTATGGTTTGATGCTGTTATAGGCTACATTGGAATAACAAAAGAATGGAACCATGATAAGTGGAAGGATTACTGGCTAAGCAAGTCAAGGCTTATTCAGTTCATGGGTAAAGATAATATTGAATTCCATACCCTTATGTGGCCAGGCATACTCATAGGCTCGAAGAAGGGTTTCGTATTGCCTTATACAATCTATGCTTATGAATACCTTCTTGCACACGGGCTTAAATTCTCAAAGAGCAAAGGGATAGGGCTTAATATAGAGAATGCACTTGAGATACTGCCTGCAGATTACTGGCGTTTTATATTAGCTGAGCTATTGCCTGAAGGGGCTGACGTTGAGCTATCAATAGAAAGGGTAATGGAGATAGTAAACAATGATCTTAACAATGTGCTGGGTAATTTTATACATAGGTCACTTGTTCTTGCTGTTTCGAATTTTGGAAACGAAGTTCCTTTGCTAAATGAAGATCTGTTAGGCAGTGAAGAGAAAAAGGTAATAAAAGAAGTAGAGAAGAAAGAGAAGGAATACTTTAAGAACTTCAGATCTATTAAGATAAGGGAAGCGCTTAAAAATGTTTTAGAGATTGCTTCTATAGGAAATAGCTTTATAAGCAACACAGAGCCATGGGCTCTTGCAAAGAAAGATGATGAAAAGGCCAAGCAGAAGCTTGGCAACATTGTATACATTTTGCTTGATACTGTTTTCAAGCTCGGAAACCTGCTTTATCCTTTTGTTCCAGAGACAAGCTCTAAGATCCTTGCATTATTTAACGAGGGTTCACCGCATTCGAGCTGCTTAGAAAGTAGTTTAAGAAGCGGTTCAAAACTAAACATAGAGAAACCTCAGCCGCTATTTAAAAAGATAGGTGAAGAAGAGATAGAGAAACTTAAGAAATACGGCGGCTAAGTATACTTTAAGCTTATTGATGCCACCTTCTGTGTTGTAGAAGCATAGCCTGGTATTGTATAGTTAAGCCAAACATACCCTGTAAACACATTTCCTAATGCGCCCGAGGCTATGCCCGCATTGTTGTAACAATTTGCCTTGAAATTATAGCCGCTACCGCTGTATATTGTTATTCCATTCAACAATGCGTTGTTGGGATATGCATTGTAAGGATAATATGCTGAATTCGCTGTTACATATATATTTCCAAAAGCAGGATTGTTGCTGCTCCCATTAATTGCTGATGAGCAAGCAATCCCATGAACAATTATTGGTCCGCCTGTTGCTTGTGAAAGGTATATAGTAAGGCTTCCAGTTCTATTTATTGCAAAAAGTCCGCATGCAAAACCAGGAGAAGGCACGCATACAACTGGTGCGGCTGTAGGATTGAGAACACCAACCTTGTATATAACAGCAACAGCGATTATAATTATTATAAGGGCTATTCCATAAGACATTAAAAAATCAACAGCAGCTTGGAGCTTCAAGCCCATCATCTATTTAGCCTTCATCTCCACCTTTGCCTCGAAATCGGAGATCTTATAATTAAACTCCTCATTAGACTTTATTATACCTTTCTCCTTTAAGAATTCCCTTGCTAACAAATAATATACTACAGCAAGAGAGCGCCTTCCTTTGTTGTTGCATGGTATTATGAGGTCGACAAACTTTATCCAATTATCAGTGTCGCAAAGCGCTATAACAGGTATATTTGTCTTGCTCGCCTCTTTTACAGCCTGCTTCTCGTTTCTCGTATCGCTCACAAGAACGATCGCTGGCTCTATAAAGTCATCTCTGTTTGGATTTGTAAATACCCCAGGCATAATTCTACCTTGCAAAAGCTTTGTCTTAGTTATCTCGGCAAACTTTGAAGCTGCGGCTATAGCATAAATCCTTGATGCTGTAACAACAATCTCTTTCTCATCATATCTGGCAAGCATCTTAGCCGCAAGCCTTATTCTCCTGTCTATCTCTGGTAGGTCTAGAAGATAAAGACCATCTTCCCTAATCTTGTAAATAAATTTTTTCATTCCAGGCGTCTTTACCTTTGTACCTATGTGTACGCCAGCTTCCAGATAGGTTGATTGATCTATAAGCAATTCATCCGCCATTTATACACCTTTTTTCGGGGTCGCCGAGATTTTCATTCTCATTTTGAATTCCCGTTTAATCTCGGGTCATGTGCCCCCTAAGCACAGAGCCTAACCAGGCTAGCAGACGACCCCGACATTCAATATTTTATCTCTATTATTTTTTATCTTTATCGCTTTTCATTTCCTACTGTAATCGATTATCTCATCTATTAGGTCAACATGCGATATTAGCATGCGCCTGCAGCAGTATCTCTTTACTCCGAGGTCATCCAATACCTTCTCTGGGTCTTCTCCATTGTCTACTCTTGCTTTGAATTTTTCCCATTTGTTGCCAATTACCTGACCACATGAGAAGCATCTCACTGGTATCATCATATTCTCACCTCATCTGTAAGATGTCTGGAACCTCGCCCTCGCCTTAGGCCCAAGGAACTTCTTAGGCTCAACCTGTCTAACGTCATCAATCAGAAGGGTTCTGTCATATCTCATGTAAGCCTTTCTCACAATATCGCTGTTTGCTGCAGCTGCTATCGCCTTTGCTATTGCGTTCCTTGCAGCCTGTGCTTGACCGCTTGCTCCGCCACCTTTAACATTTACATATATATTTGATGAACTTGCTATCTCTTTAGTAATGTTTGAGAAATTGACAGGCTCTAGAATAAGCTCTCTTATCTCAACAGGCTTTATAAGCTCTACGCTAACGCCGTTTATCTTTATTATACCATTTCCCTTTACAAGTTTAGCTCTCGCTACCGCTTCCTTCCTCTTACCTTTAGTTAGAATCACCTTTTGCTTCGGCGCTCTTCTCCTAGTTTTTGCTACCTTCTTCTCACCCTCAGCCTGTGCCTGTGGTGCAAGAGAGCCAAGCTCTTTGTTTAAGTTTTCTATATTTTGATTCTGTTCCAAGCAATCACGCTAATTAAGCCTTGTATCCAAGCCTTTCAGAAAGCTCCTTAACACTTATTACATTTTCAAACATCTTTTTAATATCTTTTTTCTCTATCTCTTCCGGCTTCTTATTTTTATAGCTTTCTGGAACACCAATATAAACTCTAAGCAGTTTGTAGGCCTTTTTGCCCTTTGGCTTCTTATAAGGGAGCATACCCCTTATAACCCTTTTTACAAACAGATCTGGCTTTCTTGACCAGTATGGCGAATGCTCTGGATTTGCCTTATCCTTAAGATCAAGCCTATGCTTGTAGTTATCTATTATGTTTCTCTCATGCCCGCTGATAAGCATCTTCTCAGCATTGAGCAAAACAACACTATCCCCATTAAGCAGCATCTTAGCTATCTTGCTTGCTGCTCTTCCAAGGATTGCTCCGTCTCCATCAATAATTCTCTCAGCCATAAAAATCAAGCATTATATTATAATTTTAGGCTCTTTTGCCTTTAAAGCCTCTTCTATGTTAATAATATTGCATCCGCCCTTTTTAAGCTTTTCAGTTGCAGAGGATGAATACTCTATAGCTGCTATATTAAACTTCTTTTTTGTATCGCCTACGCCAAGCACCTTTCCAGGCACAATAATATAATCACCATCTTTTGCAATCTTATCAAGCTTTCTGATGTTTACCTTTATTCTCTTCCTTCTAGGCATGCTAGAAAGCTCTATCAAATGTTCTATGAAGCCTTTGCTTTTAGCTCCGCTAGCCAAGGCTTTGTCTAGTTTTGAAAGCCACTCGTTTATTTGATCTTTCTCTATGTAACTTTTCATAAACACCACCTATGCGGGGGGTGAGATTTGAACTCACGCAAGCTCTAAAGCTACAGGAGTTCTGATAAAATCCTCAGTCCTGCGCGTTTGACCAGGCTCCGCCACCCCCGCGCATCATTTTAATTCTTTTTCCGTAGCTTTTAAATCCTCTTCTATTATCTCCAATGCTTTATTTAAAATTTCCCTTGCACTCATTTGACCGAATGTCTCAATATAAAACTCATAATTTTGTTCACCTTTCTTTTCGTATGTTGCTAGACCAGGCTGGAATTTTGCACTTTTTGAACCGCTTCCCATAATAGCCTTGCCGTCGAGCTTTAGCCTCTGACCTTCTGCAAGCTTAATTATAGGTATGTCATCGAATGCTACCTTTACATTCTTGTCGCTGCTTATGAGGTCTTTTGAGTAGACTGTTCCTGGACCTTCCATATCAAGGTTAAACAATATCTCGTCTTTCTCATCATAGCCCTCGCTTGGCGTTATTAATGGTATAAGGCCTATTCTGTGTGCTATATATTCGTCGAACATGGCGCTTGTATTGATATAAAAAGTAACTTTATCGATAGCAAATGTCTTTACCCTGCTTATTATAATACGCCTTAGTGCATTGACGAAATCTACATCTACGCCGCTTATATTAAACCTTAGCGCTGTTGGAGTATTTTCAATAAATTCTACTTTCATGTAATCCCAGGATTTGGTAAATATAGGTTATTTATCCTATATTAATATATTTATTTCTTTCTTTTCCTTCTTCGCTTCGCCTAGCTAAGGCTTTACTTTATACTGCTATAAGTTTATTACCAGCTTTCCACGCTTTAGAAGGCAAAATGTTTAAAATAAAACTTAAAAATTTGCTTATATGCAAGGAGATGGCCTTTTTCAATTAAGTGATAGAGAGTATTATAAGCTTTATGAGCACGATGGGCTAGCAATAATTTATTATAAGGTAAAGCCTGAACCCGAAAGTCAGGCGTTCATTGAGGTAAGCAATGCTAGCAGGATAAATCCAGAGAAAGGGGAGACTCTTCTCAAAAGAGTTATTAGAAAAAGTGATTACTTTTTAAGTATCGAGAACCTTGTCGAAAAGGCTAGGCAGTCGCTTGATAAAATAGTCAATCTCTTAGGCCACAATAATATACTTGAGCAGGTCCATGCACTTATAGCTGTAGTTGCACCTATATGGGTTGCACTTCGTATACAAGATGAGCGCTTTATAGCTTCACAAGAAAGATCAACAAGATATGTTGAGTTTAATGAGCTTTATATACCAGAAGGCATTAAGGGAAATGAAGAAGCATTGTCTACCTTTATAGGTGCAGCTGGCAAATTCCTTGATATTTATAAGTCAGCATTCGATGAAATAGTGGAAAGATTAAAGGAACAATACAGGAAAGAGAATAAAAATGAGCCTAATAGCGAGTATATTAAAACAGTAATAGAGCCCACTGCAAGGGACCTTGTTCGTGGCCTTCTTCCAATGGGTATGGAAACAGTTGTTTTCCTTTCAAGCAATGCAAAGACCCTTGAAAATATAACAAAGAAACTTCTTGCAGAGAATGACAAAACATGCAATATAATGGGAAAAGGCTTAAAGCAGGTTATATCGGAAAACCTGCCTTCTGTCTCAAGGCATCTTGACCCGGATCCGTTCGAGGCTGTTTATTTTAATAATACTAGAAAGGTAAATCAAACGTTTAAAGAGCCGATAATAAAGAGCTTTGACGATGAAGGAGTTGAAATTTATGGTATCAGCGAAAATATGCTCATTGAAGAGATAGCACACATTGCCAATATAAGCATGGATAATGTACTAAATTACATTGAACATTTAACTAGCGAAAGACAAGGCAAATATGATGCTTTGAACAATACAGTCTTTGGCGTTGGTTCTATTTTATTTGATTTTGATATAAGTATAGGTTCGCTAAGGGATTTACAGAGGCACCGTGATACAATTAAGAATTATGTTATAGATGACAGCGTTATTTACCTGCCAAAAGAGATAATCGCAAGTAAGATGTTTGCATCTATAAAGCAAACTTTAAGCGAAGTCGCAGATGCAAGAAGAAAGCTTAGCGAAATGGGTTTTGCAGATGAGGCGAAACTTCTAATGCCTCTTGCAACTGGTGCAAAAATGAGAATGCACATGGGGCTTGGTGAAGCAATTTACATTATAGAAAACAGATCTACAAAGGAAGCACACCCAGAGTACAGGCGCATTGCTCTAGAGATTCTAAATCGGCTTTCAGAAAAATATCCGAATATAATAAAAGCAGCAAAGATTTTTGTAAATACATCTGAGCAAGCATATTCAAGGGTTGAAAAAGAGAACGCAGATAAGTTAAACAAGCAGCTACTTTTCTAG